>ERZ1023427.29-NODE-29-length-57540-cov-57.833052_pt1 | contig 57540 bp, 60 predicted proteins | sample MGYA00380515_ERZ1023427 | MGnify/ENA primary metagenome ERZ1023427 (study PRJEB33173, sample SAMEA4830340) | metagenome | study: EMG produced TPA metagenomics assembly of the PRJEB25223 data set... | reverse complement strand
CCATAAGAAGATTATACCACATTGTGTACTATTTTTGGTTCATTTTACTATATTTGAAGAGGCGTTTAAACGATCTGACATAAAACTCGTTCTAGAGGAAAGACATCCTTTAAAAAGTTAGTTTATTTTACAACTTAGACATCAAGGTAGGTTAAACCCTTCATGGAAAAATCAAGACTCTTAGCACTATGGGTTAAACTACCACTGGAGACGTAATCAATCGCTAAACCACGAAAACGGCTAATAGTGGTCATATCAATATTTCCAGAACATTCAATCCGAGAACGTCCTGCAATTAGGGTAATGGCCTGTTCAATCTGTTCCAATGACATATTATCCAACATGATAATATCAGCACCCGCCGCCGCAGCTTCTTCGGCAGCAGCAAGGCTTTCCACTTCCACCTCGACCATTTTCACAAAAGGGGCATAGGCACGCGCTTGAGCAATTGCCTTTTGAACACTACCTACTGCCGCAATGTGATTGTCTTTTAGCAGGATAGCATCTGATAAATTAAAGCGATGATTATAGCCACCGCCAACTCTCACGGCATATTTCTCAAAAAGACGTAAATTAGGAGTAGTTTTTCGAGTATCAAATACCTTAATGCAATCATCGCCTAAGGCTTCTACATAAGCAGCTGTCATCGAAGCAATCCCTGATAAATGTTGTAAAAAATTCAAGGCAACGCGTTCACATGTTAAGAGACTTCTCACCGAGCCTATGATTTCTAAAACCAAATCGCCACTAGTCAAACGATCCCCATCCTTAAATTGATGAGGATTCTGGAAGGTCACCTCGGCATCAAATAGGGTAAAAACCCTTTGAAAAACGGTTAGCCCCGCTAAAACACCAGCTTCCTTGGCAAAAAGCGACACCTTGGCTTGGCCATGATGATCAAAAATGGCATTGGTACTGTAATCTTCGGAATGAACATCTTCTCGCAAGGCTGCTTTCAATGTATCATCTATTTGAAAAGGGGTTAAATCAGTTGAAATGATTGACATCACTAGGTCCTCTATTTTTAATATCACTTGTAAGCATTAGAGGCAATCACTATTAACTTCCATAGGAAATCACAAGCCTGAATACCTCATTTTTAATTCTAACAAGTGTCAATACAATTGTCAAGACAATTGTATTTTTTTTGTGTATAATAGTCAAGTACCAATAGGAAACAGGTGGTCTTTTGAGCGCCAAAATTGCCAACCTATTTCCATATTCTAACTGAAAGGACAATTCAATGATTCATTTAATAATGATTAGCGCCATTGCTCTAGCTATTGGAATTGGTTACCGCACCAAAATCAATATTGGCCTGCTGGCTATTGCTTTTTCTTACCTCATCGCAACCACTCTCATGGGATTAAGCCCCAAAGAACTTCTTCATTTTTGGCCAACCTCACTCTTTTTTACCATTTTTAGCGTCTCTCTCTTTTATAACGTTGCAATAACTAACGGTACTCTTGATGTTTTGGCTCAACACATTCTCTACCGCACACGCACCCATCCTAACGCCCTCTACATGATTTTATACCTGATGGCAACCCTTTTGTCTGCTTTAGGTGCTGGATTTTTCACTACTATGGCCGTTTGCTGTCCTCTAGCGATTACCCTCTGTCAAAAAGCGGACAAACACCCTTTGATTGGAGCTCAAGCCGTCAATTGGGGAGCTTCAGGAGGGGCTAATTTGATAACCAGTAGCTCAGGCATTGTCTTTCAAGGCCTGTTTAAGCAAATGGGATGGGAAGAGCAAGCTTTTTCACTTGGCAATCATATCTTTATCGTCAGCATTATCTACCCACTCATCGTCTTGCTTTTATTATCCTGTTACAGCCACTATAGTAAGGGAAGAACAAACTCATCCTTGACTATTGACCAACCACCACTCCTCAGCAAGGTTCAAAGACAAACCACCTTGCTCATGATCAGCAGCATGGTTTTGGTTTGGCTTTTTCCCTTGTTGCATCTCATTTTCCCAAACATCGCCTGGATAGCTACTTATCAAAAAACATTTGATATTGGCTTTGTCTCAATACTCATGGTCTGCCTCGCCTTAAGGCTCAAATTAGGGAAGCAAGAAGCCATTTTGGCTAAAGTTCCCTGGGCTACAATTATCATGCTCTGCGGCATGAGCTTACTAATGTCTCTAGCGGTCAAGTCAGGTTTAGTCACACTGATAGGGCACCTCATGACAACAACCATTCCTCATTTCTGGTTACCTCTGTTCTTTTGTGTGATAGCCGGAGTGATGTCACTCTTTAGTTCCACCCTATCCGTTGTAGCTCCAGCCCTCTTTCCCATCATTGCTATCATCAGTGCTCAAAATCCTCAGATTGATATTCACTTACTCACAACAGCCACCGTTATTGGCGCTCTATCTACTAATATCTCACCCTTTTCATCAGCTGGTTCTCTCATTCAACTCTCACTCCCCAATATAGAGGAACGCTGTCTTGCCTTCAAAAAGCAAATTATTCTGGGTGTCCCTATCAGCTTAAGTTTGGGACTCTTGACCACCTGGATTCTCATCCTTCTAGCTTCCTTAAGTTAGATTCATTATCTAACTTAAGGGTGGACTTGGTATAATAAAGTAGACACAAAATTAAGTGGAAACGAGGAAAAGTCATTATGCCAAGAAAAACCTTTGATAAAGCCTTCAAACTCTCTGCTGTAAACCTCATCCTGTAAAAATAATTAGTTCAACTTTAAAAATTCATCCCAATAGTCTTTATCGATGGATTCAAGAATATGAAAAATATGAAGAAAGTGCGTTCCCAGGACATGGGAGCGCACTTCGTCATACTCAATTTGAGATATAGTGAAATGAAATAAGAACAGGACAAATAGATCAGGATAGTCAAATCGATTTCTAACAATATTTTAGAAGTAGATGTGTACTATTCTAGTTTCAATCTACTATAGTAAAGTTGACTTTCCTGTACCATTTTTACCAGTAATTAATGTCACGCCTGAACTCGAAGTATCAAAAGAAATATTATCAAACAATATACGATGATCCACCCTATACGAAATATTTTCTACTTTCATTTTTTCTCCTTTTGAACTAATAGCAAAAGAAACAGTTCTGTTTTCATACTCTTTCCCCTTCATCTATATTATTCGTAATGAAAAATAAAAAATAAAATTTTTTTAAATGATTATGATTCAGAATTTATTTAATATATTAAAAGAAGATATGAACAAATAAATTGGGAGATTGAAATTCATTTCTAGCAATTTTTTAGAAGTCACAGTCTACTATTCTAACCTCAGTATACTATATGTGTTACAAGAAAAGACTCAAAAACTTCTCGTCAGTGTAAGAATGTTTGAAACACTATTTAAAACTAAATAACTATAAGAAGTAGATCAGGTGAACAATTTCAGTACCTACTCTATAAGCTATACGAAGATATTTTTCAACATGATGGATAAAACGATCACTCTTTTAAAGCCATCTTATTTAGAAAAGAGAAACCATTTAAGCATAGATGGGACCTTCTTGCCCTGTTTTAAATTTTTCTTAAACTAGAGTCTGTAAAAGATTGGCTTCATTTTCACATTTTCTCCTAGGAGGAATGTCGTAATGCAAAAGAATTAAATTCAAATAAATCATAGCGATGACGACTAATCGAGTACTCAAACGGAGTTCCGTTATCCAAATAAGCCACTTGTTCTACTTCAAATACCGGTTCCGTTGGAAGGAGCTGCAAGTAATGTTGCTCATTTTCTGAACTAGAAGAAGCTCGCAAGATTTTTGTAGCACTGGCAATATGCAATCCTAACTTTCCTTCAATGTAATTGTAAATCGATTTTTGTAAAATATCTTCAGTAATACCTGGAATAACATCGGTACTCATATAAGTTTGTTCCAGAACATAAGGTTTACCGTCAATAATACGCAGACGGTAAATATTATAAACTGGACTCTGCAAAGCGACCTGTAGTTTTTCTGCTAAAAATTCATTTGCAAATTCTAATTTGAAGTGAATAATCCTCGAGTCAATTGTAGAATGAGCATCTTCAGATATTTTTGTCAGTCCCCGGATATCTCTTTCTGGAACGATTAATTTTCTTTTTGAGCTGCCACGAGAGAGAACAAAGGTTCCCTGCCCACGTTTTCTAAAAATTAAGCCCTCAGAAACTAACAAGTCTAAAGCTTTTTTGATCGTCATTCGACTACAGGCAAACTGTTTAGCTAATGTCATTTCATCAGGCAATTGTTCGTTCATGGTATATTTATTACAAAGAATCTTTTCACGAATCTCATTGTAAATAAATAAATATTTTGTACTCATTTAATCTGGTTCTCTCTATAATATTCTAATAGTAGTATAACAAAGTTCAAGAAATGAGGCAAACACAAGATATGTATCAACAATTTTTAAAAATGTCTAGACAAATTTTAAAATTATGCTATACTTTATGTATAGAATAATAGAAAGGAGGTTGAGCATGAAAAAAAAGTTAGTATTTCCTAATCTGTTTTGGTGGGGAGCTGCTTCTAGCGGACCTCAGACAGAAGGTCAATATGGAAAAGTACATGAAAATGTGATGGACTACTGGTTCAAAACGCATCCAGAAGATTTTTTCGATAATGTCGGACCTCTTGTAGCCAGTAACTTTTTTCATACTTACACCGAAGATTTCCACTTGATGAAGGAAATTGGAGTTAATTCTTTCCGCACTTCCATCCAATGGAGTCGACTCATCAAGAATTTAGAGACAGGTGAGCCTGATCCAAAAGGTATTGCTTTCTACAATGCCATCATTGAAGAAGCTAAAAAGAACCAGATGGATCTTGTGATGAATTTACATCATTTTGATTTACCAGTGGAACTTCTTCAAAAATACGGTGGTTGGGAAAGCAAACATGTAGTGGAGTTATTCGTGAAGTTTGCCAAGACTGCTTTCACATGCTTTGGAGATAAGGTTCATTACTGGACAACTTTCAATGAGCCAATGGTCATTCCAGAAGCAGGATACTTATATGCTTTCCATTATCCAAATCTAAAAGGAAAGGGAAAAGAGGCCGTACAAGTCATCTATAATCTAAACCTTGCTAGTGCAAAAGTGATTCAACTATATCGCTCATTAGAACTTGATGGAAAGATTGGGATTATTTTAAACTTGACACCTGCTTATCCAAGAAGTAATTCTCCAGAAGACTTAGAAGCAAGTCGATTTACAGATGACTTCTTTAACAAAGTCTTCTTGAATCCAGCTGTTAAAGGAACTTTCCCAGAAAGATTGGTAAAACAGCTAGAGAGAGATGGCGTGTTATGGAGTCATACCGAAAAAGAGCTTCAACTGATGAAATCAAATACGGTTGATTTTCTTGGAGTAAACTACTACCATCCAAAACGTGTTCAAGCACAAGCAAATCCTGAGGAATATCAGACGCCCTGGATGCCAGACCAATACTTCAAAGAGTATGAATGGCCGGAGCGTCGCATGAATCCATATCGTGGTTGGGAAATTTTTCCGAAAGCCATTTATGATATTGCTATGATTGTGAAGGAAGAATATAGTAATATCCCATGGTTTATCAGTGAAAACGGAATGGGTGTTGAAAACGAAGCACGGTTTATCGATGAAAATGGAGTTATCGATGACGTGTATCGTATTGAATTTTATGAAGAACATTTAAGATGGCTACATAAAGCCATTGAAGAGGGAAGTCACTGTTTTGGATACCACGCTTGGACCGCATTTGATTGCTGGTCTTGGAATAATGCATATAAGAATCGTTACGGATTTATCTCCGTTGATTTAGAAACGCAAAAGAGAACCATCAAGAGCTCAGGAAGATGGTATCGCAAAGTAAGTGACAATAACGGTTTTGAAGTAGAAATTGAGGAGTAAAGAGAGGAGATATTCATATGAAAAACTCAAAATTTATAGACCAATTTGCCACCTTTGCTGGTAAACTAGGGAACCAAATTCATTTAAAAACCCTAAGAGATGCATTCGTAACAGTAATGCCATTATATATTTTGGCAGGTTTAATCGTTCTTTTGAACAACACGGTATTTAAGTGGATTTTCCAAGGGGATACATTAACAAGATTCCAATATTGGGGAATAACAATTGCAAACGGTACTTTAAGTATTTCAGGTATGATTATTGCTGTAATGGTTGGTTATTTCTTAGCTAAAAACAGAGATTTCGAAAACCCGTTAGCAGCATCAATGCTATCATTAGTTTCTTTAATTGTGATGATGCCAAATACAGTTTCTGTAGTTCCTGACGGAGCAAAAGATGCTGTAAACATTTCAGGTGTTCTTTCATTCAACAACACAGGTACAGGCGCAATGTTCGCCGGGGTTATCGTAGCGATTATTGCAACAGAATTATTCATTGAATTATCAAATGTTAAAGCTTTACAAATGAACCTTGGTGAAAATATTCCACCAGCTGTTAGTAGATCATTTAGCGTATTACTTCCAGTCATGACCGTCATCTCCTTATTTGGGGTTGTTTCAGCATTATTATTCAATATAACTGGAATGAACTTAATCTCAATCATTACAATCTTTATTCAAGAACCAATTCGTCATATTGGTACAAGCTTAATCGGGGTCATTATTATTTACTCTTTAGGAAATATGTTATGGCTATTTGGTATTCACCAAGCAGTTATTTACAGTGCCATCCTAGAACCATTACTATTAATTAACATTACTGAAAACATCACTGCAGCAAATAATGGACAAGCCATTCCACACATCATCAACCTATCACAAATACAAACATTCGCTTTAATGGGTGGTAGTGGATCTACATTATGTTTATTAATAGCAACATTCTTAGTGAGTCGCAATGCTGTCTCTAAAAACGTGGCTAAATTATCTTTTGGACCTGGTATCTTCAATATCAATGAACCAGTATTATTCGGTTACCCAATCGTTTATAACATTTCATTAGCTATTCCATTTATCACAGTTCCAGTCCTTGGTATTTTAATCAGCTACTTAGCAACAGTTACAGGATTCATGAGTCCTGCATTTATACAAGTTCCTTGGACTACACCAGTATTCTTAAATGCATGGTTAGCAACAGCAGGGGACGTGAGAGCAGTTCTAGTTCAATTCATCATCTTTGCACTTGGAGTTCTTCTATACATTCCATTTATCAAAGTTAATGACAAAGTTGTTGAACAAGAAATGGAAGGTTAAGATTATGAAACAAATTTTATTAGTATGTAATGCGGGAATGTCGACAAGTATGCTTGTTAAAAAAATGCAACAAAGTGCGACTGAACGTGGGATTGAAATCTCTATCCAAGCAAAATCAATGACAGAAGCTAAAAAGAATATCCATGAAGCAGATGTCATTCTAATTGGGCCACAAATTCGTTATGAGTTACTTGCTGTGAAAGAAATTGCAGGAAATATCCCTGTAGATACCATTGATATGCGGGATTACGGAATGATGAATGGAGCAAAAGTTCTGGAACAAGCACTTGCATGGATAGGAGAAATAAGATGACAGAAGAAATGGAATATATCTGTTTTCAGCTCATTGCCAATAGTGGAGCAGCCAAATCATCCTTTATTGAAGCCATCCAACTAGCTAAGGCAGGAAATTTAAAAGAAGCGAAAATTAAAGTTGAAGAAGCGGAAGACTCCTTAGTAGAAGCGCACAAGATTCACTCTAATCTCATACAAAAAGAAGCTACTGGAGAAAAAATAGGATTCTCCTTGCTATTTATGCATGCAGAAGACCAAATGGCTTCAACAGAGATTATTCAGTTGCTATCTAAAGAATTCATCGATCTCTATCAAAATAAATAGGAACACTGTCATTCCCATCTGTCTTTATTAATGACGACTACATTGTAGGAACCTCCAAAAGTTGGACAAAATGATTGAAAGGATTGGATCCTGCATTACACAAGATCCAATCCTTTTCTTTTACTCTAGTTTTTATAATATGTTGAATCTAGAATAGTCCACTGTAGTTTCTAAAAAATTGCTGGAAATGGATGTTAAGCTCCAATTTATTTGTTTATATCTTATTTCAGTTTACTATACTAGCTTATTATTCTAGTGAAAAATTGAATGAGCCACTATTTATTTAATATGTATGATGAGGGAATGACTCAAAAACTTCTTGTCGATATAAGAATATCTGAGATAGTATTTTAAAACGAAAGGACTATAAAAGCTCATTTCCTTCGCACTTATTTTATAGAGATCTATCATTATACTCTTTAGAAATCAAAAAGCAACACACCTTGTCATCGTTTTATCGTAAATCTGTTAATGAGGGGGCTAGTCTTATCTGCAATCTCAAATCAGTGTTTTGAGCTGAATGGCACTCGTTTTCTAGTTTGCTCTTTGATTTTAATTGGGCCTTAGTAAATACTACTCTTAAATTAAACTATAGTGAATTGAAATAAGATGTGAACAACTCTATCAGAAAAGTAAAATTAATTTCTATAAATGTTTTAGCAATTGTTTCGTACTATTTTAGATTCAGTCTACTATACTATATTTTTTATATATTAAAATGAAATAAGAACAGGACAAATTGATCAGGACAGTCAAATCGAATTCTAACAATGTTTTAGAAGCAGATGTGTACTACTCTAGTTTCAATCTATTATATATTTTGTTTCTATTCTAGTTTTTCAAAAAGGGCAAAAAGGCCTCAATATCATAAAAAGGCATCCTATCAGGTGTTCAAAAACCTTGATAGGATGCCTTTTATCATAGAAAAATTACTGGATCTTTCCCTCAAATTGAGTTTTTGTCTTGCTTCTAGACTGATAAACAATTATTTACGGCGTCCTGGTCTTTCTTTGTAGCCATAGTATGCATCTTCGATGATTTCTTGCATATGGTCTACCATTGGAAGACGTGGGTTAGCTGGTGAACATTGGTCTTCATAAGCCAGGAAGGCTAATTCACGAGAATGTTCTTTCCATTCTTTTTCGTCAATTCCTTGGTCTCTAAAATTCATTTGGATCCCAATACGTTCACCGAGTTCGTAGACAGCTTTTGCGTAAGATTCAACCCCTTCTTCTGGAGTAGAAGCTGGAAGTCCAAGCATGCGTGCGATATCTTGGTATTTTTCATCTGCACGGTAGTAGTTGTACTTAGGCCATGTTGCTGTCTTAGCTGGACGTGTACCGTTGTAACGGATAACGTATGGAAGCAAGATAGCATTTGTACGACCGTGGATTGTGTGGAATTGCGCACCAATCTTATGGGCCATTGAGTGAGAAATACCTAGGAAGGCATTGGCAAAGGCCATACCAGCGATTGTTGAAGCGTTATGCATTTTCTCACGTGAGTGGAAGTCTGCATTCTTAACTGAGCTTTCGAGATTTTCAAAGACCAATTTAATGGCTTGAAGTGCTAAACCATCAGTGTAGTCACTAGCCATTTGTGATACGTATGCTTCTGTCGCGTGAGTCAATACGTCCATACCAGTATCAGCAGCAACAAATCCTGGAACTGTCAATACCAAAGCAGGATCTACGATTGCCACAGTTGGTGTCAATGAGTAGTCAGCGATTGGGTATTTACGGTTGTTTGCTTTATCAGAGATAACGGCAAATGGTGTTACTTCAGATCCTGTACCAGATGTAGTTGGAATCGCGATGAATTTAGTCTTCTTACCAAGCAATGGGAACTTGAAGGCACGTTTACGGATATCCATGAATTTTTGGACAAGGTCACGGAAGTCCACTTCTGGTTGCTCGTAGAAGAGCCACATTACTTTGGCAGCATCCATTGGAGACCCACCACCGAGTGCGATGATGGCATCTGGTTTGAAGGCACGCATAATCTCAGTACCACGGTTTACAGTTGTGATATCTGGATCCGGTTCTACATCCGCAAAGATTTGGTAAACAACCTTATTGCGACGAAGGTCCAGTTGTTCGATGATACGATCAAGGAAACCAAGCTCTACCATGGCATGGTCAGTAACGATCATGACACGTTCAACGTCACGACATTTTTGAAGGTATTGAATTGAATCACGTTCAAAGTATGTTTTTGAAGGAAGTTTCATCCATTGCATGTTATTTCTCCGTCTTCCGACTTTTTTGATATTCAAGAGGTTAATGGCACTAACGTTATCCCCAACTGAGTTGCGTCCGTAAGAACCACATCCAAGTGTCAATGATGGCAAGAAGGCATTGTAAACGTCCCCGATACCACCAAAAGTAGAAGGTGAGTTACAGATAACACGAATAGCTTTAACAGCTTTACCAAATTCTTTAGTCAATTCTTCGTCAGCTGTGTGGATAGCTGCTGAGTGTCCAAGACCGTTAAATTCAACCATTTGACGAGCCTTAGTAATACCATCTTCACGGCTTTCAGATTTCAAAACTGCAATAACTGGTGACAATTTTTCACGAGTCAATGGCTCATTTTCGCCAACTTCTTTACATTCTGCAGCAAGAATGTTTGTTCCTTCTGGAACTGTAAATCCTGCTTGTTCTGCAATCCAAGTTGCTGGTTTACCAACGATGTCAGCGTTCAATTTTGCACCAGCACAGTTTTTGCTGTTTGCTTTGACGCCGAAGCAGAACTCTTCAAGAAGAGCTTTTTCTTTTTTGTTTACAAAGTAAGTGTGGTAAGATTTGAACTCTGCTACAAATTCATCGTAAATTTCTTTATCAATGATAACTGCTTGTTCAGATGCACAGACCATACCGTTATCAAATGATTTAGACATGACGATATCGTGTGCTGCTTGACGAATGTTTGCTGATTTTTCAACATAAGCTGGAACGTTTCCGGCACCTACCCCAAGAGCTGGTTTACCACATGAATAAGCCGCCTTAACCATGGCATTACCACCTGTTGCAAGGATTGTCGCAACACCTTCGTGGTTCATAAGGGCACTTGTTGCTTCCATAGATGGTTGAGTAATCCATTGCACACAGTTTTCAGGAGCACCAGCTGCGATAGCTGCATCGCGGACGATACGAGCTGCATGAGCAGATGATTCTTGTGCTGATGGATGGAAGGCAAAGACGATTGGGTTACGTGTCTTCAATGAAATCAATGATTTGAAGATTGCTGTTGATGTTGGGTTTGTTGTTGGAGTAATACCACAAACAACACCAACTGGTTCAGCAATAAGAGTCAATCCTGTTACATCGTCTTCTTCGATAACGCCAACTGTCTTAGTGTGGCGCATGTTGTTTACTACGTGTTCACAGGCAAACAAGTTCTTAGTTGCTTTGTCTTCAAATACACCACGTCCTGTTTCTTCAAAGGCATGTAAAGCCAATTCTCCGTGGGCATCCAAAGCTGCTACTGATGCTTTGGCAACGATGTAGTCAACTTGTTCTTGATCCAATTTACGCATTTCTTCAAGGGCAACTAGAGCTTTTTGAACCAACTCATCTACGTGTTTTTCAGCAACGAGTTTCTTTTCCTCTGGTGTCACAGTTTTTTTATCAGCCATATTTTCCTCCATAGCTTTCAAGGAACGATATCCTTTGTTAATTTTTTCACAAGTTTATTATAACGCATTATTTCAACTTTGTAAACAGTTTCATAAACATTTCACAAAGAATTTTTAAACTCTTGTGAAACTTTTCTCATTTTCTTTTCTTATCAAGTTTTATCTTTGAAGTTTGTGAAATTTATTTCAAATATTTTTTATTTCACAAACTTGCTTGGAAGAGGGATTTGGAAAGAAAGGGATTTACAGGTAAGCGCTTACCTTGTGATTCTAATAATACCTCCTTTGATAAGGAGGCTTTATTTTTGTTGAAAAACGCCTTGTTTAAAAGTTCCTTCATAAACGACTTCTTGTTCTGTTGTTAGTTTCCCTTTTCCTTCAGCCTGACCATTTACAAAATCACCTTCGTAGGTCCAGCCTTCTTTAGATTGAAAGGTACCTTTTCCGTTGAAGGCTCCATTGTTGAAGCCACCTGTATATTGGTCTCCATTTTGGAAGGTAATGGTACCTTGGCCATTCATTTTACCACGGACAAGACTGCCATCATAAACAATCGTTCCATTATCGAGTTTTAAGACACCTTTTCCTGGAATATTTAGAAAAAAGACGAGTACAGCACAGAAAACAATGGTAACTACTGCCAAAAGCTCTAAACGTGGACGAGTCAGATAGACACGATACTTTTCGTAAAAATTCGTAAGATTTTCCACCTTAACTCTCCTTTTCTAAACGTTCTAACCAAGCTTGACAGCCCTCTTGAACACGTCGATAGGTTTCTTCAAAATCTCCTGTATACCAAGGGTCTGGAACACTTTCAGATGAAAATGAGTAAATCTTATCTTGACAGTCTACTGGACACATCTGACGTAAGTCAGAAATATTTGAAGCGTCCATTCCGATAATATAATCAAAGGCTTCAAAATCTTCCTTACTAATCTGAAGCGATGTCTTGTTCTTGTCATAAGGAATCTCATACTCTTGAAAAATTCCCTGAGTCCCCTTATGAATCGGATTGCCATGTTCCCAAGAGGAAGTTGCTCGACTTTGGATTTCGTAGTTATCTGTCATTGATTTCATAACAAACTCGGCCATAGGGCTACGGCAAATATTTCCCAGACAGACAAAGACTAATTTTTTCATCCCATTTCCTTTCTTTTATAGAAAACGGGAGTTCGTGATCCCGTCTTATTTTTCAATTGCGCCTTCTAGTGAAGCTGTTTCTTTCAGCGGTAATACTGTCTTGATAGCAGCTAGTTCAAAAGTCAAGTAAACTCCATCTACGTCAAGAACTATTGTTCCCTTCTCCGTATCTACTTCATCGACTGTTCCATAAAGTCCACCGATTGTAATCACTTCATAGCCTTTTTGTAGTTTATTTAAGCTTTCCATACGCTTTTGAGCTTGTTTCTTTTGAGAACGTTGCATAAAGAACATCAAGGCCATCATACCTACAAGCATGATTAAAAAAGTAATATTTGGATTCATTGTTTTCTCCTTTGTCTTTTACATAGGACTACTATATCAAATTTCAGCTACTTTTACAAGATTGTACCTTACTTTTCTGGTAAGAAAAACCAGAGCTTACGCCCTGATTTTTAGGATTATTTCAAATTTCGAACAACTTTTACAAGATTTTCGACAGTAAAGCCATATTCTGCCAATACTTTTGGTGCTGGGGCAGAGGCTCCGAAGGTATCAATACCTAGAACGGCACCATCGAGACCAACATATTTGTACCAGTTTTGACTTGCACCCATTTCGACTGCAACACGACGGCGGACTGCATTTGGAAGAATTTCTTCCTTGTAAGCTGCATCTTGTTTATCAAAGACATCTGTAGATGGCATGCTGACTACGCGGATTTTTTCGCCTTGACTAGCCAATTCTTTAGCAGCTGAGACAGCAAGATTAACCTCTGAACCTGTCGCAATCAAGATGGTATCAAAGTCGGCTGCATTTTCATATACAACATAAGCACCTTTAGCAACCTTGTCGAAGTCTGTTCCATCTTCAACAGTCAAGTTTTGACGTGTCAAGACAAGGGCAGTTGGTGTTTTCTCACTTGTCACTGCAAGGTACCAAGCTGCTTGCGTTTCACGCGCATCTGCTGGACGGAAAACATTTAGATTTGGCATAGCACGAAGACCTGCTAAATGCTCAACTGGTTCGTGAGTCGGACCATCTTCCCCAACTGCGATTGAATCATGGGTAAAGACATAAGTCACAGGAAGTCCTTGTAAGGCTGACAAGCGGACAGCTGCCTTCACATAGTCAGAGAAGACGAAGAAAGTTCCACCGTATACACGAAGTCCACCATGAAGGGCCATCCCGTTCAAGATTGTTCCCATTGCAAATTCACGAACACCAAACTGAATGTTACGATTCAAGCGATTGGCATCGTCTTGAAGTCCATCCGTCTTGATATAAGTCATGTTTGAGTGAGCAAGGTCAGCTGATCCACCTAGAAAGGTTGGTAATTTAGCTGCCACAACATTCAAGGCATCTTGACTTGAATTACGAGTTGCTTGAGAAAAACCATTTTCTAAAGCTGGGAAGTCTGCTGGAGTCACTTCGACTGGATCACGTCCGTCGATGATGGCTTCTACTTCTGCAGCCAGTTCTGGATGAGCTTCTTTATAATCTGCAACTAATTTAGTCCAAGCTTGATAAGCTGATGCGCCACGGTCTGCAACATGTTCTTTGAAATCAGCATATACTTGTTCTGGAATTTCAAATGGTTCGTAGTCCCAACCGAGGGCTTGACGAGTTGATGCAGTTTCATCTGCTCCAAGAGGGGCGCCGTGTACAGCATTAGTTCCTTGTTTGTTTGGAGAACCGTATCCAATAACCGTCTTCACTTCAATCAAAGATGGCTTGCCTGAAGCTTTTGCTGTTTCGATAGCAGCATGGATGGCTTCCAAGTCTGTTCCATTTTCAACCAAGGCAGTATGCCAACCGTAGGCATTGTAACGGTCACGAACACTTTCTGTAAAGGAATCCTTTGTCTCACCATCCAAGTTGATATCATTTGAATCATAAAGAACAACCAACTTATCAAGTTTTTGCAAACCTGCGTATGAAGCTGCCTCGCTTGAGACACCTTCCATCAAGTCTCCGTCTCCACAGATAACGTAAGTATAGTGGTCAAAGATATTGTAGCCTTCACGGTTATATTTGGCTGCCAAGAAACGTTCTGCTTGGGCAAAACCAGTAGCAGTTGAAATACCTTGCCCTAGAGGACCTGTCGTAGCATCAATCCCTGCCGTATGACCAAATTCTGGGTGACCTGGTGTTTTTGAACCCCATTGACGGAAACTCTTAATCTCATCCATGCTGACATCTTCAAAACCAGAAAGGTGAAGAAGAGCATAAAGGAGCATTGAACCATGACCTGCTGAAAGAATAAAGCGGTCGCGGTTAATCCAGTTTGGTTGAGCTGGATTGATATGAAGTTGTTTTGTAAAGAGGCTGTAAGCCATCGGAGCCGCTCCCATAACCACACCTGGATGACCTGAGTTGGCTTTATTAATGGCGTCAATACCTAGAAAACGAATTGCATTAACAGATAGATTTGACATAGAATTTCCTTTCTATTTGAGGTGATTATTGAATCACACATTCTATTTTACTATTATATGAAAATTATCCGTATCATGCAACATACGGATAACCTCCAAAGAATATTTTTATATTATAGCAAAGCTTTAAATTGAATGTTAGAGTCTTGTTCAAAACAATCATCAAAACCACGTGGATGATGGTATTCTACTAAGTGTTGATCTTGAGGATAAGTGTACTTACCGCCAACTTCCCAGATAAATGGATGGAAATCGTATTGCAAGCGATCTTTTCGCATTTTCCAAAGTTCTAGAATCTCATTAGTAGAAGCCATGAAGTTAGACCAGATATCATAGTGAACTGGGATAATGACTTTGGTACGCAGATTTTCTGCCATACGAAGAAGGTCGATAGATGTCATTTTGTCTTGGATACCTACCGGATTTTCACCATAGTTATTCAAAGCAACATCAATTTTAAAGTCTTTACCATGTTTTGCAAAATAGTTTGAGAAGTGAGAATCTGCACCATGATAGATGGTTCCACCTGGTGTTTCAAAGATATAGTTAACAGCCTTTTGAGCCATTTCTTCATCTGTAACAGCCAAGCCAGCAAGTTCACCGCCTGTCTCATCAGCACCGTTCACCGGGAGAGTTACCAAGCAAGTACGGTCAAATGATTCTACTGCATGAATCTTCATATCTTTTAATTCGATAGTGTCACCTGGTTTAACAACGATGATACGTTCTTTTGGAACACCCCATCCTTCCCAGATTCGTCCACAGTGGTAAGGACCGATAAACTTAACATGCTCTAACTTAGGATTGTTGAGAATTGCTGCAGCTGTGTATGGGTCGATATGATCACTGTGGAAGTGTGAAACTAAGTAATAGTCTAGTTCGTTGATAGCAAATGGATCGATAACCATTGGCTGAACACGCAAGTTTGGTTGCAACTTACGAACACCTGCCATATTTGCCATTTGGTGCCCACGAACCATATCTTTCACTTTTTTGGTTGATTTTCCACGGTTTGACCAAAGGTCCATGACAACGTTAGCACCAGCTGGTGTCTTAATCCAAGTACCACAGTTGCCTAGCCACCACATGGCAAAGTTGCCTTCAGGTACGACTTCTTCTTCGATTTCTTCGTTCAACCATGTTCCCCACTCTGGGAAAGTGGCTAAAATCCATGACTCTCTTGTAATTTCTTTGACGTTTGGCATATGTTGCCTCCTTTGGATATAATTGTTATCTTTGAGATTAGTATACCACCCTTCAAAACACTAAAAAAGACCAAGAAAAACACAGGTTTGTGTTCATCATTGGACTGTCCTTCAAATATCTTCCAAAAAAGCTTGAACTACTATTTCTTGATTTATAAGTGTTTGAACCTCTTCTTGGAACTTACTAGCCAACTTGCTGTCTACAATATAAGACGAAATAAGACTAGAAAGATTTTCACTGAAACTTTTGCTCTTATTACGAAATATATTGTGTTTAAGATAGTCTAGCATTTTCAAAATATCTTCTGCTTCAAGGATAGGATTAACCCTTAAAATCGGAAATCTGCTATCCAAATCATCATTAGTAGTAATCACTACATCAACTTGTGCAATATCTTCCACACTCTTAAATTGTTCTGTTGTAAATACAGTGTCAATTTGCTCATTTGGAAAATAAAGTTTGCATTGTTTCAGCAAAAGTCTCGAAACCGCAACACCTTCATCACAAACGAGATAAACTTTTTTCATATTTTTTTGAGACGATGGTGTATATTTTAAAAATCCTCCAATATGAATCGTCAAATAGGCAATATCATCGTCTGTTAGCCGAATAAACCATGCTCCTTCTAAAATTTCCGCAGATTTTCTAGTGACTAAAAATAATTCTCCATACTTGGATCGAATTTGTTTTGTTAGAGGATTTTTAGAAAAAATACCGTAAGTCTTTCTAAATAACAAGGCTTTACAGTGGATCATCAAATTTCGTAACAAATCATCCTTGTTCTCAATCTCCATTCGGATTTGTGATTCAAAATACCAGATAAATTCTTCTAAAGCAAGTTTTAATTGCCGAAAATCATCACTTTCTGCATGAATATCCAAATCTTTACGATAGGAGAGGAGGAGAACAGCTACAAGAGAAACTTCAAGTCCTGACAAAGAAATTTCAAACTTTTGAAACAACCGTTCTCCTAATTTCTTAGACACCTGATACTCTATTCTTTTTCTTATCAAAGAAAATTCTTTCTCTATATCCTGATGTCTTTCTTGATACTGTTCAACATTATGACAGCTTAACAGCAAATAAGGTAGAACCTGCAACATAAAAGTTATTTCATGATGGTTTATTTTCTTCCCTAAATCTTGTTCAACTAAAGGAACCTGTTCCTTAAAAAATTGGTTCATTTCAACAGAAAGCAAACACTCATCATCTAACCTCTCTTTCATCTTATCTTCTAAAATAGATACAAAAGTGGCATTTTCTTCTATAAAAATATGATATAGAAGCGATTGAAGATACTGAATTTTATTAAGAGGGTGGGCATGAAGGTGGTATCCCTGTGACTTGCTCACTTGCAAGGTCACCTGATATTGTTCCAAAGTTAGTTGATAACGAATACTATTCAAATCATTGAGAACAGTATTCCTAGATACCTCTGTTAACTCTATCAATTTTTCAATCGTAATACGTTCTTTAGAAATACCTATCCATAATAACATTATCATCATACGTTCATGCGCACTCATGATATAATCGTACGAATCTACTTCCGATAATAGTTTACAACAAGCATCTCTCTGCTCTTCCGTTAAGTGAATACCAATTCGTGGAATACTAATGATGTGAAGCGCCTCGTCACCCAGAGCAGCATTGATTTTGTCAATGTGATAATAAATTTTCCTTCTTGACTCTTTCAAATCTTTCGAAATCGCCATAATCGTTTTGGACGTTTCTTGATCCATCAAATATTGAAGTAAATCACAACTTGCCTTATCCAGTACCATATTAAAAAATCCCCCAAATCTATTGATATCACAGCAATTCTTTTTATTTTACCATATATATATATCAAGCGCTATTTCTAAAAAATCTTTCAAAATTACTTCAACTCCAACTTTACTTTCAATAAAAATCAAATGTAAAAAGAGGAGCTAAATTTATCTTTTTCTCCTCCTTCATCGTTCTTACTTTTGACCATAATAAGCATTTGGTCCATGTTTACGTTGGTAGTGTTTTTCTAGTATGTACTGGGGAGCAGGTCCAACTCTTGGATTGATTTGTTCTGTAAAGCGATTCATCTTTGATACTTCCTCTAGTACGACAGAGTGATAAACAGCATTCTCTGGATTTTTGCCCCAGGTGAATGGACCGTGATTGCGTACAACAATTCCTGGTACTTCAACCGGGTTAAGTCCGCGATGTTCAAATTCTTCTACGATAACCAGGCCAGTATCTTTTTCATAGGCCACTTCTACTTCGTCCTTGGTCAAACTACGGGCGCAAGGGATTGAACCGTAGAAATAATCTGCATGGGTTGTTCCGTAGAAAGGAATATCACGACCTGCCTGAGCCCAACCAACAGCTTCTGTCGAATGGGTGTGAACCACACTACCAATTTCTGACCAAGCCTTATATAATTGCACATGAGTTGGGAGGTCGGAAGATGGTCTTAAATCCCCTTCTAGGATCTTACCATCTAGATCAGTCACTACCATGTTTTCAGGTGTCAATTCGTCATAATCCACGCCTGATGGTTTGATAACAATGACACCGAGTTCGCGATTGACTTCAGATACATTCCCCCAGGTAAATTTGACAAGTCCATGTTTTGGCAATGATTGATTGGCATCACAGACTCGTTTACGCATAGCATTGATTACTTGATTCATCTTACATCAAACCTGCTTTCTTAATGAGTGGATAGAGAAAAGCTTGCGCCTCTTGAATGGCTGCGCGTGTTTCTTCTACTGTTTCACAATTTTCAGACCACATTTCGATTAGGAAAGGTCCATTATAATTGGTTTCCTTTAAAATATCGAAAGCTTCTTCCCATTTGACACAACCTTGCCCGAAAGGTACATCTCGGAACTGGCCCTTTGAACTTTCTGTCACTGCATAAGTATCCTTGAGATGGAGAGCTGCGATGGCATGATGACCAAGATAAAACTCACTATAGATATCATTATGCCATGCAGACACATTACCAATATCTGGATATACAAAGAGGAAGGGAGAGTCAATCTCTTTTTCTATAGCCAAATATTTTTCGATGCTACTGATGAAAGGATCATCCATAATTTCAATAGCAAGTACCACCTGAGCTTCTTCAGCCCAGTCACAGGCTTTTCTCAAATTTTTGATAAAACGTTGGCGTGTCTGGGGTGACTTTTCCTCATAGTAAACATCGTAACCAGCTAATTGAATCGTACGAACTCCCAAGTCTTGAGCTAATTCGATACATTTTTTCATGAGTTCTAGAGATTTTTCCTCTAGAACTGAATCTTTTGATCCCAATGGGTAGCGACGATGGCCTGAAAAACAGATAGAAGGAATACGAACACCAGTTTCATAGATTTCTTTGACAACTTCCAAGCGTTCTTCCTTACTCCAGTCAAGTCTTGCTAAACGCTCGTCACGTTCGTCAATAGACATCTCGATAAAATCAAAGCCTAACTCCTTGGCAAAATTTAAACGTTCTAGCCAAGTAAAGTGTGTTGGGGTTGCCTTTTCATAAATTCCAATTGGACGTACCATGATTTACCCCCAAATTCGTTTGATTTCATCCTTGAAGGCACGCGCTGCTCCTGCTGGATCCACAGCCTCTGTAATTCCACGACCTGCGATAAAGGTAAAGACATCAACACCTTCAAAGAGTTTGAGAGTATCTACATCTAGACCACCTGTTACAGATACACGGAAGCCCATGTCAATGAGTTTTTTAACCTTATTAAGGTCTTTTTCACCCCAAGTTTCACCAGCAAGAAGAGCATCACGAGATTGGTGATAAATAGCTTGTGAGATACCTGCATCTAGCCAAAGCTGAGCTTGTTCAAAAGTCCAATCGCCATAAAGCTCGATCTGGATTTCGCCTCGTTCTCCTCGTTCAGTCTTGATAGCCTTTAGAGCTGCTTCCATAGTAGGGATGGTTGCACAACAGATACAAGTCATCCAGTCTGCTCCACGAACCGCATTATTTTTAGCAACTGTTCCACCAGCATCAGCACATTTTGTGTCTGCCACAATAATCTTATCTGGGAAAAGGCTACGCAAGACTTCAGCCAGTTCACTTCCAACTTGAAGCAAGCAAACAGTTCCAGCTTCGATAATATCTACTTCCTGACCAACAGAAACAGCTGCTTTAATCGCTCCTTGCAAGTCTGAATGGTCTAATGCAACTTGTAAATTAGGTATTCTTTTTGTCATTTCTTTATTCCTCTTTCTAACTTTCCAAATCCAATCCTTCGAGATAAGGGCTATCCTTAGATTCTTCAATCATAGCCAAGACATCTTCTTTAGTCTGGCAAGCCTGTAAACGTGCAATAGAATCTTCTAATTCAAACAGGGCAATAATTTGTGGAATGGCTACACTTGTGTGAATTTTTGAACTTGTTGCTGCTAGTGCCAACAAAACAGATACCTCTTTCCCATCTGAAAATACAACAGGATTTTGTAAGGTAATTAATGAAAAGGCATCACTTTGCACACCAGCTTCAGGTCTAGCGTGGGGCATAGCCATACCTGGCATCAAGATATAGTAAGGCCCATACTCTTCAGTCGATTCAATGATAGCATCGTAATACTCTGGCAAAATTGCCCCACTTTCAATCAAGGGATCTACTGCTACCTTGACTGCTTCTTTCCAATCGTTAGCCTCTAAACCTAGTCGGATCGAGTCGTTGTCAATTAAAGCTTGTTTTAAATTCATATCTGCCTCCTTTATTTAAAGAGGGAGAAGGACAGAAACGATAACTCTCAGTTTCTGTCCAGCCCCCTCCAACCTTTTACTGTAGTGCTTGACTGAGTTTTTCGGTGATTTCTTTATCATCCATCAAGTTATCAAGCCCAATTAACTTCCCATTAGTTCGCCCTTCCAATTCTTGAATCAAATGAAGAGAAGCGATTACGATGTCATATCCTACTGCTAAACCTTTAGCTTCACCGACACTGCATGAATTGACTGTAAAATCTGTTTGATTAAGCTTACGGAGAGCATTTTCAACCTTCATCTTGATAACCATTGATGAACCCATTCCATTTCCGCACGCTGCTAATACTTTAACCATTTTATTTCTCCTTTTCTAGATACTAAGCTTCTTCTTGAACTTCACCGTTGTAATATTTCTCTTTATCTTTTGCTTTGGCAAATTGAAGTTGAGGAATAACAAGCAAGAAGAGACACACAAGTACATAACCAACAATACCAAGGTATTTGAAGATATATCCAAATCCAAGCCATGGGAATTCAAAGTCGATATTTCCATGGTAGCCACCATAAGATGCCAAATCGAGAAGGGCCACACAAAGAGCTCCTAGAGCAACTTGAAGGACACCTGATATAAAGGAAAGGATAACAGCCGCTTTCCATCCGCCGCGTTTATCAGCGTAGACCGCAATGGCTGCATTGTCAAAGAACACTGGTACAAATCCTGTAATAATAAGAATCGGATTTTTAAAGACGATGAGCAAAACAATTGTAATCAATTGACCAATCAAACCAAAGATAAATCCTGACAGGACAGCATTTGGAGAACCAAATCCATAAGAAGCTGCAACGTCAACCGCTGGGAATGAACCTGGCAACAATTTGTTTGAAATACCTTGGAAGGCGTTTGTCAACTCAGATACGAACATTCGGACACCTTGCATCAAAACGAACAAGTAAACTGAGAAGGTAAAGGCTGTTTGGATAATGTACATAAAGAAATCTTGTTTAGCAGGATTGAATAGAGTTCCTGAAGTGATGACTTCTTTATTAGACATAATGTCTGGACCCAAGATTAAAAGAATGGCTCCGAAGAATACGAGCATCAAGGTAGCAGATGCAACAACTGTATCGTGGAAGATTGAGAGGAACTTAGGTAATTTAAGATTGTCTAAACTTTCTTCTTTCTTACCAAAGCGTCCTGCTACTTTATCTACAAACCAGATTGCAAATTGCTGTTGGTGACCAATCGCAAATCCGCCACCACCAGTCAAGCGTTGAGTTGCCTCAACAGTCATATTTGAACTAACTGCCCAGTAAAGTCCACAGATGATACCAATCGCTGCTGTACCGTAAGCATTGCGCAATTGTGGTACTAAGAATAGAACCATAAGAGATACTGTTGCAGCTTGTTGTACCATGATGTGACCAGTAATAAAGAGGGTTCTTACCTTCGTAATCTTTCGAAGAGCTACGAGCAAGATATTTATTCCAAAACCAATCAATAGAGCTGTAGTTGCAGTTCCAACAAAATCTGGAAACTCTGCTGCAATTTTGTTGTTTGCTGCAGCAAGTCCAAAGTAAGGGTCGATAACCGCTGCACCAATTTGGAATTTGTAGTTAAGAGCTGCTAAGATTGGACGAAAGGTTGTAACCAAACCACCAGCACCCACGTTAAGCAACATATACCCTACTGTTGCTTTAACAAACCCTGAAAAAACGTCATGGGCAGGTTTTTTCAAAAGTGCATATCCTATCAACACCAATAAACCTACGAAAAATGCGGGATTCTGCAAAATATTGCTAGAAAACCAATTTAGAACACTTGAAACGACTTCCATAATTGTTCTCCTTTTGAATTGTTTTTGTAAGTTTATTATATAATGCGAAAGCGCAAACAAAAAGACCAAGAATTACACAGCGGACTGTTCACTCTTGGACTGTATGATTTATGATGTTTTACAAATTATCTTATTTTCTCGTAGCTAGATAATAGGGAAGAATTTTAGAATAAGACTTCAATAAGCCTTCTACGATTTCTTCTTCAGACGAATTTTCTGTCATAGGAACATCTACCTTCACTAAAACTTTTCGAACTTCTTGACTTCTCACCTTCTCGCGTAAAGTACGACGCTTTTCTTCATTCGCCTCCCACCGTTGACTTTGACCATTAGAGTAGGTTAGATAATAAATCCCTTTAACGGTTGGAATGTCTAAAACTTTGGTCTGCTTGCCCAGTGTTTGCTCATCCTTCTTACGTTCGATGAAACTGACTTCCAAAGAAATTCCAAAGTCAGTAGATGTCCCATACAAACGTAAGGCCATCATAGGTTCTGTCACTTGTCCGTCTCTCTGTAGATAAACCCAAAAATGTGGTCTCAAACGCTGGGCCTGATTCATCCACTGACTAGTCTGTTGGAGTTGCCATTCTGGATGGCTTGCTTGAAAGGCTTTGGCCAGTTCTGTAAAAGCCTTTCGGGCCTCTTGTCCTTTGTGGCGGAACGCCAGCATCTTCTCTCGCTCTGCTCCCGCTTTATCAGGACTACGGTACTGCAAACCAGAAAAGTCTAGATAGTCTCTTATCTTATTCAACATCAGTTTAACCTCCTCTAGCTAGCAAAAAATCAGGTCAACCCTGATTTTACTTATTCTGTATCTACAACGACATAGCGATTTGGCTCATCACCTTCAGAGTAACTGGTCACGCCATCCATACGTGAAATAATACGGTGGATAATCTTGCGTTCACTATTCGACATTGGATCTGTTTGATGACTGCGCCCTTCTTCTAAAACACGAATCGCCAATTTTTGCGCATAGGTCTGCAAGACTTCTGCACGGTGTTCAACATAATCATTGACATTAATAGTGATATAGAAGGTTCTTGAATAGCAGTTGTAAAGATAATTTTGAGCCAACAGTTGCAAGGCCTTCAAGACTTTACCATGGTAGCCGATAATACGACCTGGTTCGTTAGTATCAATTTGCAAATTGATGCTACGACGGTTATAATCATTTGAAAGTGTAGCCTCAACATCCATGTCATCAATAATCGTTTGAACATAAGCAGTCACATCCGTAGCCACCTGGGCAATATCATAACTTTGCTCGACCTTCAAGCCCATCTCTTTCAAGTCTTGATTTTCAGTTTGATCTTGCTCAGTTTCAAGGTCATCAGCGCCTGCTTCTTCCCTCATCGCTTCCTCGATTTGAAGTTCATTTAAAATCTCAATGTGACCAGTTTCTTCTAAGATAGTGCTGGCATGTCTTTCATGTTTTAAGATTTCAGCCTTGACTTCATCAGAAATACCTTGACCTTCTTCCTCTATTTTTTTAATAGCATCAACCACATGACCAAGGTCAACGGTTTCTTCACTAACCGTCTTCACAGGCTCGTTCAAATCATTGATTTTTTTCGGAACGCCTTTTACTACCTGTTGATTTGCTTTGACAACAGTCGTTTCACTAATCGCTTCAATATCCACTTGGGCTGGTTTTTTACCAAATAGACCAAGAAAGCCTTTTTTCTCCCTAGAAATGACTTTGATATGAGCCTTCATTCTTGGAATATCTAATTCTTTCAATCCTTTCTGGATTGCTTCTTCAACAGTTGAACCTGTAAATACTACCATTACCAGATTCCTCCTTATTTATTTCGTTTTCTGAGCCTTTTTCTTGGCTTTTCTTTTTCTATTTTCCAAATCTTTTTGTGCCTGTACTACGGCCTCGCGCTCTGCGATAATCTTGAATGGATTATTCAAGAAATAGGTTTGCAAGACTTGATAAGCATTAGACACTGTCCAGTATAGGGCGACTCCACCTGGCGCATAAACTGCAAAGATAAAAATCAAGACTGGAATCCCATACATCATCGCAGTCGTAGCGCCATTTCGCTCAGACAAAGCTTTGTTGGACAACCAAGTACTTAAAAAGGTGAATACTGCTGCTAAAATCGGAAGAACAAGGGTTGTATCCACACTACCAAGGTTAATCCATAAGAAATGACCTGTCTTTAAAAAGTCAACTCTTGATAGGGCTTGGAACAGGGCCAAAATAAACGGCATCTGAATCAAAATCGGCCAAAGAGAGTCTGACTGTCTGACACCCATTTCTTTAAATACTTTACGCATTTCCTGCTCTAGTTTGGTTCTGCTTTCCATATCTCGACCTGGATATTGTTCTCGAAGCGCCTTAATGCGTGGCTGAGCTTCCTGCATTTTCCTAGAAGCCACCATTTGCACCTGAAAGACTGGCAAGAGGACTGTACGAATCAAGACCGTAAAGAGAATAATCCCCACTCCGATACTAATATCAAACGATAAAAAGCGAATGATTTCCGCAAAGAAGTAAACCAATTTACTCCAAAAATCAGCCGATTCGGCTGTAATATCACTAGTTACCCCATTAGTCGCACAGGCTGTCATGATTAACAGAGACAGTCCTAGCAAACTAGTCAACTTTAGTTTCTTTTTCACTCCCATTTCCTTCCCGGTAAATCTTTGATAATTTTAATACATGGAGTAGATTTTTCTCCATCTCTGCGTATCCCAAGGTTTCGACTCCTTTTCGAGCAATGACAACAAAGTCGACATCTTCTACCAGACTCCCTTTTGCATTCTGGATAATATGCCGAATCCGTCGCTTAATTTGATTTCTAGTGACGGCATTCCCCAGTTTTTTGCTAACTGATAGACCTACTCGAAAATGGTTTTTCTGGTTTTCTAATTGGTAGACCACAAATTTGCGATTAGCAAAACTTGTCCCCTCCTTGAAAATCGCCTTAAAATCTTTCTCTCTTTTTACACGAAAGTTTTTCTTCAAAACTCAACTCCATCTATTAAATTACTACTATTATACCATATTTTTCAAAAAAGCCAATCATAGCAAGGTTTTGGACAATTTCATCAGAAAAAGAAGCTGGAAAAATAACTTTCCCAACTCCTTGTATTGAATATTTTTTTAGTTTCACTTATTTTTTCAAGCGTTCAACGTCACGGGCAATGACTAATTCTTCATCTGTTGGAATAACCAAGACACGGATTTTAGCTGCCTCTGTTGAGATGTCTCCTGTAACGCCAAAGACATTCTTTTCATCATCAACATCACAACCAAACCACGAAATCCCTGAGATTACATCACGACGGAAACTCTCTGCATTTTCACCGACACCTGCTGTGAAAACAATGGCATCTGCTCCATTTAGCACTGCAAGGTACTGACCGATATGTTTTTGGATACGGTCAACATACATTTCATAAGCCAAGCTAGCCTCGTGATTCCCTTCTGCTACAGCTGCTTCTATATCGCGCATATCGCTAGAATTAGCAGAAACTCCCAAAAGACCTGATTCACGGTTAAGAACACGACTGATATCTTCTGGTGTGTTAAAATCCTCTGTATATTGCATTAAATAAGGAATGATAGCTGGATCAATATCCCCTGTACGCGTTCCCATCATAATACCACCAAGAGGAGTGAACCCCATAGAAGTGTCTACAGATTTGCCGGCTTTCACAGCTGTAATTGAGCCTCCGTTACCAATATGACAGGTAATTAACTTCAAGTCTTCTAATGGACGTCCCAAGAGTTTTGCAGCTTCTCCTGCTACAAACTGGTGACTTGTACCATGAGCACCGTATTTACGAACCTTGTTTTCTGTGTAATATTTTGTTGGTAGAGGGTAGCGATAAGCTTTCTCTGGCATACTTGTGTGGAAGGAAGTATCAAAAACAACTACACTGGTAATGTCTGGCAACAATTCCTTGAAGGCACGAACACCTGCTGCATTGGCCGGGTTGTGTAGAGGAGCCAACAAACTCAACTCTTCAACTTTTTCTAAAACATCTCCCTCAACAACTGTTGATTCTTTGAAATATTCTCCACCTGCTACAACACGGTGGCCAACACCTGTAATCTCGTCATAAGCCTTGATAATATCGAAACGAATCAAGTCATCCAATAAAATTTTAACGGCTTGTGTATGATTTTCGATATCCAAAATTTGTTGTTCAGAACGGCCGTCAAATTTTACAGTTGAAATTGAATCTTTCAAACCGATACGTTCAATCAAGCCTTTCGCCAATACTTTTTCTTCTGGCATTAAGTATAATTGCCATTTTAAGCTTGAACTTCCTGCATTGATTGCAATTGTTTTTGTCATAACATGATACCCCTTTTTAAGCGTTTTCAACTATTATAACAAAATCTATTTTATATTTCAGTACCTTGAGTCCATTTTTGAAAATTTTCTTTAAATTTCATTAAAACACTTGCATCTTGCAAGCTAGCAAGTGGATAAACAAAAGGCTCTACTGCTATTTCACTTTTCTTCTGTAGGATAAAAATAGTCTTAGATTGTTTAGCATTAGCAAAGAGATTTTCAGGCAGACTAATCATAGCAACCAGACTCGCCTCTTCTTTCAGCCATTCTTTTAACAAATCACTTTGAGGACTGGTCAACAAATCACTCGGAGCTAGAAAAATAGCGTATCCGTCTGACTTGAGGTACTTAAGCCCTTGTTCCATGAGCAAGTGATGGGCGTAAGTATGTTCTTGGCTAGAAGCAACTTGATGGCGCGACGCAACGGCATCATCAGGATAATAGCCAACAGGCAAGTCACTGATGACCACATCGCTTTCTTTGAGCATTTGTGGACGAACGGCATCTCCTTGGACAAAGCCAGCCTGCAAACCAATTACATCTGCCATGCTAGCTGCCAGATCAATCAGCAAATCATCCATTTCCATTCCCAAGTAATCCACCTTTTTATCAAGCGAGGTCAAGAAAGTAGCGCCTAGAATTCCCATCCCAGAACCCATTTCGAGGATAGTAATTTCCTCCTCTTTAAACAGCTCTTCCACAATAAACACCAAAAGCAAAGCAATGGCATCTGGTGTAAACTGGTGATTGGCCTGCAAGGGTTCTGTTTGCCCAGCCTTCATCAAGAGAAACTGGTAGGTCTTGAGCCATTCTTCTTTGCGTAGTACTAAACGCTTAAGGGCCTGATTGTTGTCTTTGACCTGGTTTAGCTCAGTTTCACCATCCAGATAGATGCTGTTTTGCTCCACCAAGGCGTCATAAAAGTTGGTCGCCAAATCACTTTGGATGACTTGGACATTCTCTAGTAAATAGGTATAAGCTTGTTCAATTTTTTCAAAATCCATATTCCTATCTTATCAAATTTCCCTTCTTTTTTCCATCCTTATAGAAAAATCACTCCCTGACTAGGCGAGTGATTTTTGGGCTACTATTAAAAAGAATTCTGAGTAATTTCCTTGAAACAGGTCTTCAGCGCTATAGAGAATCTGACTATTCACAGATGAAAAACCATGCTCAATTAGCTTGTTTTCCAGTTCAGCTAAATCAAATCCATGATGATTAGCTTCTGTCTTGGTAAAATCAGCAATGATGAGTTTCCCATCTTCCTTCAAATGTTGATGAAACAGTGAGAGAGCCGCATCCAAATCAGGCATATGATGAAGAACCCGACTAACAGCAAGGCAATCAAACTCTTTCTCCAAGGGATTTTTCGGTAAATCTTGCTCCAAAAACTGGATATTCTTGATTGCTTGCTGCTCCGCTTTCAAACGAGCTTGCTCCAACATTTTCTCAGAAATGTCTACAAGAGTAACTGACTTAGCCTGCTTGGCTAGGGGCAAGGCTAATAGACCCGTGCCACCACCGAAATCTAAAATTTCTTTGTCTGATAAAATATCAATCTGTTTCTCGACTGCTTGACATACCAAGTTTGCGAGGAAGATATTTTTAGGGGAATCGAAAGTTTCTGCTTTGTGGTTAAAATCATGTTTCATATCTTTAGTTTAGCACAAAGTATAGTAAACTGAAATAAGATATAAACAAATGAATTGGAGCTTAACATCCATTTCCAGCAATTTTCTAGAAACTACAGTGGACTATTCTGGATTCAACGCATTATAGTTGAATTGACTAGGAATTCTCTTTCTTTTCAGGCTTCTCTTCTGATTTTTTCTTCTCCGCTTTTTCGCTTGAATCAGTCGCTACCTCTTCCTTTTTATCTCTTTTCTCTTCTTTGATTTTGACTGAAGGAAACAGAAACTCATATTGACTCTTATCCGTACGAACAGTCGTCACCAAGCTTGTTTTCTTGTTTTGATAGCTTACCTGACCTAGATTAAAGACCTGTTCCCCACTTTCTTGCTCGGCTTTATCCTTGGTTCGTTTAGCCATGGCAAAAGCAACCAATTTTTCTTTATTCAAAGCATAGTCTTGATAGTGGGCGACTTGTCGGTTCAAGTAAAATTGCAACAAAAGACTAAAGATAGCTGCCATGGTGACTGCATAGAGGAGAACACCTGCCTTAACTTTCTTCTTTTTCCACACGATAGATGAACTCCCTTTCTAAGCCTTTTTGAAACTGGAAACGAAAATGAACCAGTTGATTGTCCTCTGTAATCTGAGCTGATTTGAGGCCATAAACCATAGGCTGATACCCCCGTCCACTAGCATCGGTTTTACGAAAATCGTCTGACTTTGACTTACCGATGGCGATGTCCTTGCCATCTTGCTTCATATAGAAACGATTGCCTTCCACTTTTTCGAACTGCGAACGGTCTAATTCTGCCTCAAGTTGATCCACAAACAAGAGCCACTCCTTTTGCTCGCTTTGTTGCTGGTAGCGAACTTCTGAAATGAGGAGCTGACTCATAGCTTGAAAAAGGAGTAAGCCTCCACTGATGACGAGCAGGGCAAGCAGGGATTCTAACAAGGTAAAAGCCTTGACCTTATGGCTCTTTGATTGCCAACAACTGTTCTGAACCATGGTAGACCTCCAATCCCTTTTCGCTAGAAAACACCTGAATCTCAACTCCGTTTATGTTTACCTGATTTTGACCTGTCTGCAAGGCCATCTTAGCTACCCTCAAGACTTCTTCCTTTTGCAAGATTTTTGCTTCCTCTTGCCTATTTTTTTGAATTTGTCCCAAAAGGAGGGTCGCAATGCTGGCAAAGATAGCTAGAGCGACTACTGCTTCCAGTAAAATCACTGCCCTAATTTTTTGTTTCCTTAATGCGTTTAATTTTTCCATTTCCTAGATATAATTGATAGCGAATCGCTCCTTTACTGGTCTGAAATTCAACCTTAGCCAGGGACGAATTGCCCCCAGCACGGTCAAATGTAATACTTTGACCTGATGGGGCCTGAATTCCTTTAGGGACTGGCAACTTTTGACTGCCATTGCTAAGCGTCTGCCCATCTAAGTTCAGACTAGTCTTTTGCTGACTGGCTACACTGCGTTTTTGGGTTTCCCGATAGAGTTCTTCAAACTCCATAAAGAAAATCTGTTCCTCTACTGCCGCAAAAGTGGACTGAACAGAGCCGGACAAGCCCAAGGCAAGGATACTCACAAGACTCAAAGCCAAGAGACTTTCCAGCATGGTAAAGGCCTTAATCATTGACTTTACGATTTGCTACTCCATTTTTATCATGGTATTCTTTATAAGCTTTAGCCTGTTCTTCCGTGATTCGCCCATCTGCTTGTAACTTGCTTAGGCTAGCATCTTCATTCTTTTCCAAGCTATAAAGTTCTGCCTGGCTTTCCACCACCTTAACAACAGCTGCTTTTCCTTTGTCATTGACTGCCTCTTTTTGCTTGGTCAGATTAGGTACAAAGAGCAAGAAAAGCACGCTGATAATCAGCAAGACCACCAACATCTCCACCAATGTAAAAGCTTTAACCTTAGCTTTTTTCAAGAATGTCATCATTTTTTTCATTTTAAAAATTTACCTCCATATTTTGATACATGGGCATGAGCATTGCCGCATAAAGTAAAACGATAATCAGTGCCACAAAGATAAAAACCAGTGGCTGCACCAAATTCATGGTGCGGTTGACTCGGGTAAAAAAGGCTTCCCAAGTTTTTTCAGCATAGATTTCCAACTCACTACCCAGCTTGGACTTAACTTCCCCATACTCTATGATGAGACTCAATTCCTTCCTAAAGAAAGGATAGGTTCCTATCGTCTGAGAAAATTCACGGCCATTTTTCAGGGTTTGAGCCAGATCTTGACCGATTTCTTTAAAGAGCTGGGAACCTTGTTCCTGCATCATTTGAAAAATCTGCGTCAGCTCCATTCCCTGTGAAATCATATTCCCCCATTCACGTGCATAATAGGCTGTCAAGTAGGTCTGCACAAAGATTCCAATAAAGGGAAGGCGTGCTAAGATAGAAAAGACACTCATTTTAGAACTTCTTTTATAAAAAGTTAGTGCTAAAAGGGCAAGCACGGAAACAAGCCCTACCATGCCTAGAAAAATTTGTGGCAGATTACCGATAATTCGGGTGGCAATATTGCTACTATCCAGTTGTGGGAGCAGGTAATTCCGTAGCCCCAGCATAATTAAGAGAAGAAAAAACAGCAAAATCAAAGGATAGGTCGCTACTTCAATTAATTTTTTCTTGACCTTGGCCAGATTGTCTAGATACTCTTCTATCTTTCCCAAACTCAGGTGGAGATTGCCATGGACTTCAGCTAGGGATAACTGAGTGACAATAGCACTTGAACATCCCAAACTTTCCATCATTTCTGAGAATGATTTCCCCTGAGACAAGCCTGTACGCATCTGGGTCACACACTGCTTGTCCAACAAGGAACTCCTATCTAAAAAGGAGATAGTCTCCACCAGATGAAAACCGCTAGAAAAGAGATTGTTAAATAGGGTGATGATATTTTTTTGCTTAGCTGTAGCTAATTTTTTCCGTCTCAGCCTGAAGACTTGTGATATGTCCATCTTTAAGAAGCTGGTCAATTTGCTCATTCCACTTGGCTGCTTGGTGTTCTTGATAATCTCTGTTTGCAAAGTCAACGATTCCTCCTCCCCCGATTAATCTCTGGTAGCAGACTCCTTGCAGAACAACTGCCAATTCTTCTTCACTCACACCCAACTCCAGCAGACGCTCATAAACACCTCGGATACTCTTGGCGTGAATGGTTGAAAAGACTGTCGCACCTGTCAAACTAGCTCTGACCACTGCACGCGCCGTCTCGCTGTCACGAATTTCTCCGATAATCAAGAGATCTGGTCGATGACGCAAGGAAAGTTTGATTAGATTTTCATAGGTTAGGCCGATTGCTTCGTTCAACTGCAACTGAAGCATGTCGTCCTGCTTGATTTCGACAGGATCTTCGATGGACATAACTTGCTGTCCTTTAAAGAGTGACTTGGACAATTCATGCATCAAGGTCGTCTTACCACTCCCAACCGGACCAGCAAAAAGATAGAGTCCCCGTTGCCTGTACTGCTTGCCTAATTCTTCAATATCCTGAAACCAAAAATGCAAGTCCTGCTCCTCATCGTGCAACAAACGGATAACCAAACTCTCATGCCCCCGATAATCGCCTACAGTAGATAAACGTAGAGACGCCATCTTCTGGTCATAGGCATAATCACAGGAACCCAGTTGACTACGTCTTTTTTCTCCCACATTCATACCCGCCACAAACTTAAAGTGACTGATAACGGCTGCAAACTTTTCAAAATCATAGCTACCAATTTTACAGCGCTCGTCTCCTACCCTCATATGAAGCTCATAGGCATCTAACTTGGGGACAAAATAAATGTCTTGCGCCCCTTTTTTCCGAGCCGAACGAATGATTTCTTGTGCAATTTCTTGAACCATACTTACCTCCTCACCTATACTATTCGCAAAGCGTTAGAAAAATAAAAAAAGCAACTCCAAAAAGTTACTTTTCTCTATTTTAATTTCATACGGCAAGAACGATTCCTTTCCTGACTGGTTTGTTTTTCATAGCCTGAGCGTAGTTTTTCGTCTGGGATAACCTGCTCATCCTGCAAAAGAGCCAAAGAATGGTATTGTTGTAAATACTCATCACATTCATCACACCAGCGTTGGTCTTCCGGGTCCCAAAAAATGGTCATCAAGTCGCTTCTACTTTTATAAAGAGGCGATTCTTGTTCCAATCTAAACCAGCAAGTTTTGTAGTATTTGAGAGCATCATAATACTGGTCAAATTTTCTACTTGCTACAATATCTTCTTCCCAACCTTCTAAGAACCACCACGGTTCAAAATCTCCGTACATTTCTATAACACGATACATATTCATTCATTCCTTTGTACCGTATATTATAACCAATTCCGCCAGACAAGGAAAGAAATATGCTCATTTCTTAATTTTTTGATAAAAAATCCAACCATCTGATGGATGACTGAATTTCTATTTACTTATGTACAAAAATATTTTTACTACTTAGGCTTCTGAGATATCGTTTTCGATAATGACCTTAATGGCATGGTGGTCTGCTGCCTTACTGAAGACTTCGTAGGCTTTTTCAATTTCACTGAGTTTGAAATAGTGAGTTACCAATTTTTCTGGTTCAATCTTATGACTTTCAAGTGCTTTCAACAATTGTGGAGTCGTATTTGTAGATACCAAACCAGTTGTTACATTGATGTTGCGAATCCAAAGTTTATCTAAATCGAATTCAACTGGTTTACCATGCACACCACAGTTGGCAACCGTTCCGTCTACACCGATAATCTTTTGACAGAAATCAAATGTTTCAGGAATCCCTACAGCTTCAATAGCGACATCTACACCGCGACCATCTGTCAAATCATAAATTTCTTTTATCGCTTTTTCAGGGTCTGAAGAGTTTACCTTATGAGTAGCACCAAAGGATACTGCAGTATCCAAACGGTTATCATCCAAGTCCACCATAATCAATTTAGCTGGTGAATAGAATTGGGCTGTTAAAAGAGCAGCCAATCCAACTGGACCTGAACCAATAATGGCTACGCTGCAACCAGGTTCTACTTTCCCTTTTAAGACACCAATTTCATATCCAGTAGGCAGAATGTCTGACAGCATAACCAAAGCTTCATCTGACAAGTCTTCTGGAGTATGGTAAAGAGTATTATCTGCATGAGGGACACGTAGATATTCAGCCTGCATACCATCAATCAAGTGACCGAAAATCCAGCCCCCTTCGTCTTCACAGTGGGCATAAATTCCTTTTTTACAGTAGTAGCATTTACCACAGGCACAGACGCAAGAAATCAAGACCTTGTCGCCTTTTTTGAAGTTGGAAACTCCTTCCCCAACTTCTTCAACAATCCCAATCCCTTCGTGGCCAAGAATGGTACCACTTTGGCAAGTAGGAACATCCCCTTTGATAATATGGAGGTCTGTTCCACAAATAGTGGTTTTTACAATACGCACAATAGCGTCTGTTGGCTTGCGAATAACTGGTTTGTCTACATCAACAAAAGAAGCAAGTCCTGGTTTAACATAAGTATAGGCTTTCATAAAGCACTCCTCCGTTTTTTTATTTGTAATATTTATAGTTCAATTGTAAGCCTTTTTCTTTGTTTCTTCAAGCTTTTTTTGTGATTTTTTTAACTTTTTATTTACCAGTAAAGTACCCTGCATAAAAAAGCAGAAGTTAGTCTCTAACTTCTGCTTTTTTATGCTTGATAACGTTTTACGCCATCTAGGTAGGTTGCTACCAATTCCAAATCTTTATCTAATACGATGAAGTCAGCGTCGTAGCCTTCACGGATTTGGCCACAGACGTCATCGATGTGAACGGATTTAGCTGGGTTGAAGCTGGCCATCATGACTGCTTCATGCGGATTCGCAATTCCCCATTCGACCACATTCTTCAAACCATCTTTGAGTTTGAGGATAGAACCTGCCAAGTTACCTGTCGATTTGAGGCGTGCAGTTCCATTTGCAACGACAACTGGGAATTCTCCCAACATATAATCTCCGTCTTCCAATCCCCCAGCTGTCATACAGTCTGTGATAAGAGCGATGTTTTCTGTTCCTTTTTGTTTGATAAGAATTTCGCAAGCCTTTGGAGCTACGTGGTGACCATCACAGATCAACTCTGCATAGGTATGTGGCAATTGGTACATGGCTCCAACCATACCCAATTCACGGTGAGTCAACCCACGCATTCCATTGTAGGCATGCACCCAAACACTCGCTCCAGCATCGACTGCTTTTTTGGCTTCATCAAAAGTCGCGTTTGAATGTCCAAGAGCAACCGTCACACCTTCGCCCGTAACTGTACGAACAAAGTCTTCCACCCCATCACGTTCTGGTGCAAGGGCAATTTTATTAAGCAAGCCATTTGCCGCTTTTTGCCAAGAATGAAACTCCTCAACACCCGGGTCTCTCATATAAGTTGGATTTTGTGCCCCCTTAAAAGTTTCTGTGAAATATGGACCTTCATAATAAATCCCACGAATCTTAGCACCTGTTGCTTCTTTATAATGGTTTCCAAGATTTTCAGTGACTGCAAGCAATTGCTCATAAGTGGCTGTTAAAGTTGTGGGTAAGAAACTGGTAACACCGGTACTAAGAAGTCCTTCACTCATAGTATGCAATGTACCTTCAATGTTGTTGTCCATCACATCTACACCTGCATATCCATGAATATGAGTATCCACAAGACCTGGGGCAATGCTATAACCTGTATAGTCAATCACCTCAGCCCCTTCAGGAATCTGCTCTACATGTTTCCCAAACTTGCCGTCCACAAGTTCCAAGTAACCACCTCGACGAACTCCGTGTGGGTAGAAAAACTGATCCGCTTTAATATAGTTAGGCATAATGTTAACCTCCTTAAAAGATTGATTCTACAATTTATTATGTCAATTACATTATAAACCTTTCTTTTTTATTTGTAAATGGTATAGACCTATTTTTTGGAGATATTTTAAAAGAGCTGGATTTCTCCAACTCTTCTCTTTTTTAATACAAGTTATTTTGATTTAACCGGCTTGTCTTGAGCTGTCTGCAAAGCTGTGGCAATCGTATCTGCATACAATTTTGCTCCTGCTTCGATAGTGCTACTCTCACTCCCGAAATGAACCTGGTCTGTTCCTGCCCAAATTTCTGGATGCTCTTTCGCAACTTGATTCCAATCTGCTATCGTAATGTAAGGTGTCTTCTCTGCCAATTCTCTCATATAGGCAGCAGCCTTCTCAACGATGGCATAGGTCTCTTTTGTCTTATCTCCCTCATAAGGAGTCACCAAAATCATATGGTGTCCCTTAGGAAGATTTTTCACGATACTGTCCCAGTCATCCTTGTAATTCTCAGGATTATTTACCCCAGTCGCAATGACCACCGTCTTAGGTAAAAATTTATTCTGGCTATTATTTAGCATGATTTCATTTGCGGTCTTGGTTGTTACGCTGACCTGCGCGTTAATCTGTGCTCCAGGAAGAGCTGTCTGTAGTGCTGTATTTGCCCTTAAAGCCACTGAGTCACCAATTAACATAGTGCCATCAGCAATTCCCAAACTGTTTGCATCTGCCCGTTCTGCCATCACCTTGGTCTGGCCAATATTTGTTGCAGCTTGCTTCAAGCCATTGACAGTCAAGTCTGTCTCAAACGCTCCCACTTGTGGTGCCAACAAGGTCACCGTGCAGACAATGATGGTCAAGATTCCTGTACCTGCTGCAAGAATTGCGTGAATATAAGGCAGGGGACGAAGGGTTTGGACAATAGGTGTGTTCTTGCCTGCAATCCAAGGTTCCAATACATAAAATGACAGACTGGCAAAGCCATAAGAACAAATCAGAGTCAGTAATACAGCAAGAAGATTTGATGTCAACTGTGAGAAAATGATATAGAAAGGCCAATGGAAAAGATAAACCGCATAGCTAGTATCCGCTAAAAAGCTGATAATCTTCGGCTCCTGTATATGATGTGTCTTTTCATGTAAGACACGCGCCGCCAGAATCATGGCAAGAGCTGCAAGACTGGCAAGTAAGAAGCCGATAAGATAGGCAAAAAGATAAGTGAATTTGACAAAGAAAGTCAAAAGAACTAGGAAACCAAAGCCTCCTCCAAAAACTACCAAAGTCTTTCGTAAATCCCAGATTTTATCCAACTGCTTGACGAGGGAAGTCGTCTGACGAACGCCTACAATAGTTGCTAACATACTTCCCAAAAAGAATGGATAGACATGAGTTAAACTGGAGAAATAAACAGAGGAATAAGAGGTCACTAGAAAACTACCAATAAACATGGAGAAGAAACTGATCAAGAAGGCAACAGCAGATAAGAGAAAGACCATCCCCTTCAACTGACCATTTGATTTAGCTTGTTTGGATAAGAACCAAACTGCCAATCCCCAAAGAATATAGTAGTGAACCTCAACTGCCAAACTCCAATTATGAACAAACAAATGAGGAATGAACTGAGATTCATAACTCCCACCTGTTAGGAGTTCATAGAAGTTGGTCATAAAGCCTAAGACGCTCGCAATCTGGCCACCAATTCCAGCAACATAGTCTTGGCGAACCAAGAAAGTAAAAGGCATGGTCACCAAGACCATCAAAACCACAGGTGGCACAATCCGATAAAAGCGTCTTCTAAAAAATCCTATCAAATCAATCTCATGGTTTTTAGAAAATTCTTCAATGAGTAGAGCTGTAATCAGGAAACCTGAAAATGTGAAAAAGACATCTACCCCGAAAAATCCTCCAGGAAAGATCGTCTGAAAGAAGTGATACAAGAGTACCAAAAGTAAACCTGTAATCCTAACCAAGGAAAACCATTTAATGCGCATACGAGTTTATTCTTCCTTTCATTGTACACTTTATTTTATCAAAAAAAGAAGAAAAATCCTAAGAGAAAACTTAGGATTTTTAGCTTATATCAATTCCATTTTAGAAATTACGTCCTGACTTATTATAGCCATATTTTTCCACAAAATACTTACGGAATTCCAAGAGATTGTCATCCATGATGGCTTGTCGCACTTGCTTCATCAGGTTAAGCAAGAAGTAAAGATTGTGGTAGCTAGTCAAGCGGATACCAAAGGTTTCATCAGCCTTGAGCAGGTGACGAAGGTAAGCGCGTGTATAGTTATTACATGTGTAGCAATCACACTCAGGATCCAGTGGCGTAAAGTCCTCAGCAAACTGGGCATTTTTCACAACCAAACGTCCTTGACTGGTCATACAAGTCCCGTTACGAGCAATTCGAGTCGGTAAGACACAGTCAAACATATCCACCCCACGAATGACCCCATCGATCAAGCTATCTGGCGCTCCCACACCCATCAGATAACGAGGTTTATTTTCAGGCAGCAGTTGAGTTGTAAAGTCCAAGACCGCATTCATCTCTTCATGGGTTTCTCCCACTGCCAAACCACCGATAGAGTAGCCTGAGAAATCCATGCTGACAAGATCATGAGCTGATTGGCGGCGAAGGTCTTCAAATCCTGCACCTTGCACAATTCCAAACAAACCTTGGTCATGTGGACGACGGTGAGCCTTCAAACCACGCTCAGCCCAACGGCTGGTACGCTCGATCGATTTCTTAACGTAGTCATAAGGTTGATAAAACTGAGGACATTCATCAAAGGACATCATGATGTCTGAACCCAGATTATTCTGAATAGAGATGGCTTTTTCTGGGGATAGGAGCATCTTAGAACCATTTAGATGATTTTTAAAGGTTACTCCTTCTTCTGTGATATTACGGCTATCTGCTAAAGAATAAACCTGAAAACCACCACTATCTGTCAAGATAGGCTGGTCCCAATTCATGAACTTGTGGAGACCACCAGCGCGTGCAATGAGTTCATCTCCAGGGCGAAGCCAGAGATGATAGGTGTTTGATAGGATAATTCCCGAACCCATCTCCTTCAATTCTTCAGGTGACTGAGTTTTGACAGTGGCTTGTGTCCCAACTGGCATAAACATAGGTGTCGGAAAGGTACCGTGGGGAGTGATGATTTCTCCTAGACGAGCTCCTGTGTGTTTTTCTTTCTTAATCAAACGATATTTGATTGGTGAATCTGACATTTTTTACCTCCGAAGCTGGGAAAGACAGTCCCAGTTCATACAGTGTGCCCAAGGACACACTGTATGATTTTATCAAAAAAAGTAGGAACTGTCACGAACTATGTATAAGAACTATGGTATAATAAGAGAATGAACTATCCAAAAATTGATTTAAAAACAATTCGTCAGGAGTCAAAACATTTTCAGGCTGACACCCCCCATCTCTTTCTCCTCTATATCCTTCCCAGTATGCTGGTCATCTTATCTAGTTTTCTTAATCCCTTATCTCGGATCCACGGGACTGTTTTAGAACAGCCATTTTTCAGCATACTTGGCCAAATACTTCAAGCCTACCTCTTTCCTCTACTAGTCTCCTTTATCGGGACTATTCTTTTGACCAGTTCCGTCTATGCAACACTGACACTCATGAAAGATTCTAAAACGGAGCCATCTGTAAAAAACAGCCTAGCTCTCTTTGATGAGGAGCGCTTTTCTCAAACCTTTTTGACCCTACTTCTCAAACGTTTCTATCTCTTTTTATGGAGTATCCCTAATTTACTTGGGATTTACCTCCTCTTTTATAGTAGCTTTTTAGCCAAAAAATTCGTCACCCTACATCCTGAGTTTCCAAATCTAGATCTTTCATCAGTTGAAACCGAGCGTTTCCTCATGGTCTTTGGACTCTACTTTCTTGCAAGTCTCATCTTGATCATTGTAGGAAATATCCTCTATATTCCACAGTATTATGCCTATTCACAGGTGGAATTTCTTCTCTGTCATAGTCTAGACCTAGGACAGGTCCCACCAAGACGAATCCTAAAAACTAGCCGTTCCTTTATGAAGGGCTACAAGTTCCAGCACTTTGTCCTAGATTTACAGCTTCTTCCTTGGTACTTCCTCAATTGGATTACCTTTGGCATTGCTAGTTTTTCACTCCTACCTTATATCCAATGCACTAAAATTATGTTTTACCGAGCAGTATTGGCTCGAAAACGTCCAAAAGCTTGAAGGTTTTCCCCTCAAGCTTTTTTCTATCAATGAGTTTCTCCGCCTACCAACTTGAGTTCCTGATCTCCATGTTCTATCATAGCGCCGATTGCTGCTTCTATCCCTCGCCGAATATCCACTAAACTCATAGTTGGAGTAGTCGGTCTGTTCACCACCTGTTCCATCATATAAGGAATATGCATAAAACCTGCCTTAACATATGGAAATTTCTTTTCTACCAAATAGAGAGCCTGATACATCAAATGGCTGCAGACAAAAGTCCCTACCGTATTGGAAACAGAGGCCGGTAATCCTTCTTTTTTATAGCTTGAACCATCGCTTTAATCGGCAAACTACTAAAGTAGGCCGAAGCACCATCTGGGCGAATGGGACGGTCAATCGGTTGATTATCTTCGTTATCAGAAATGCGTGCATCGTCTTGATTAATGGCCACTCGTTCAGGTGTCAAACTAGTTCTTCCACCAGCTTGCCCAATACAAAGGACAAAGTCAGGTTGATAACGATTCATCTCTTCTTCCAATACTTGAGCAGATTTGTGAAAAACTGTCGGCACCTCTAGCCAACGGACCTCAGCACCATGGATTTCAGCTGGTAAACCTTTAATGGCCTCCAAAGCTGGATTGCCCTTTTCCCCTCCAAAGGGCTCAAAACCTGTCACTAATACTTTCATTTCTAACTCCTCAAAACCAATTCAATGAGACTTTTTTCTTAAAAACAAGTATAACATATTTTCCTTATTCTGGATTAAAAAGGATTAGCGAGATTAGAATCGACCTTCAAGTGTATTTAAAGAGTAAAATACTAATCAAGGCCAAAATAGCTGATCCACCTTGTTTCAAAATAATTTTTTTATCCGCTGTTAAAGAGCCGTAAGTCGCAGCACCAATCACAAATAAGACAAAAATAGTCACAATTTCTAAATTCTGTGAGAAATAAATGACATACAAGAGAAAGACTCCTAGCAGATCCTTATAAATTCCTTGATTTTTGAACAATGAACTTACTGACGGATGAGCCAATTCTTCCTTTTCCATATTAAATACACGACTAGTCGCATCTGATTGCGTGGCAATACTTTCCAAATAAAAAATGTAAAAATGCTCCAAAGCAACGATCGTTGTTAAAATAATTGACATCTATTTCTCCTTAAATTTCTATATTTTCAATACCCAAAACCAATTTATTTAATAAACGGCTGAGTTCTGTTCTCTCAAACTCTGTTAAGATACTTTCCATCTCTTCCTTAACCTTGATATGTTGCAGAGGGGGATTCACCACTAACTGCTCCTTGGCATACTTCGCAGCCTCTACCAACACTTCCCGCTGATTTTCAGGATTACGATGACGCTCCACCAAACCTTCCGTTTCCAAAATCTTGAAATGCCGTGTCAAAGCAGCCTGATCAATTTTCAAACGCTCCTGAATCGCCATTTGGTTACAAGGAGAATGCTCCAGCAAAAACAGTAAAATCTGATACCGTGTCAAACTAATCCCAAGCCTTTTTTCAAACAATTGCGTACTCGCTTGCTCAGACAAGCGGAGTTGATACAGTAAATCTTGAATCTCTAGCATTTCTTCCCCTCTCTTTTTATTGATTTATCAATAGTTGACTAATTAATTGTGATATAAAGTAAAATAGATTGCAAGAATGTTGCTTAACTCATTACAAGATGATAACTTTCCATTTTCCATTCAAATTGATACTCAATGAAAATCAAAAAGCAAACTAGGAAGCTAGTCGCAGGTTGCTCAAAGCACAGCTTTGAGGTTTCAGATAAAACTGACGTGGTTTGAAGAGATTTTCGAAGAGTATGACAAAGAAAAAACGAACGAGAATCGCTTTCCATCACGAAAGCTAGATCTCATTCGTCAAAATGATGTTATCAAGTCGGGTTTATCCATTCATTGAAACGTGAACGTGATCATAGTGATTTTCTGTCACACTACCACGGTCTGGCATTGGGTTCCAAGTGTTAGCTGGCCCATATTTGCTATCGAATGGAGCATAGAAACGTTGTTTCCAGATGATGTAACTAATGCCACGGCTGGCCATATTTTGAATAGCATATTCCGCAATCTTATCCCCTAATTCTGAACGTTCTGGTACCATAAAGTCGATAGCCAAACCTTTTCCGTGATCTCCACTGTCTCCTGGACGATAACCACTAAAGGATGTAATGCCAAACAAGTTAGCAATTTCTTCTTTAAAGGCAGCTGTTTGTGGTTGAAGACCTGCATTTTCAGATTTTGCTACTGCAAGTCCAGCATAATCGGGCGCAGCTGGAGCCTCGTAAGTTGTTGAAATTACTTTCGTCTCTTCTGGTTGATAAGTAGAAACTGCTGCTGTAGCTCCATTTGATGATGCTACTTCTTTTGCTTCTGAACTTGTTGTAGTTACTTCCACTGCTGATGCAGCTTGAGGGCTTGCTTGTGTTTCCTGCTTCTCAGCTGGAGTCGTTTCCTGAGGAGTTGCTTCTTCAACTGGGCGAGTTGTTTCGGTCGTTTGCTCCTCTGGGACAGAAGTGCCCGTAGATGGTGCCACTTCTTCAGAAGCAATCACTGTCTTTGTAACTTCTGCAATTGGTTGAGAAAGGTCTGCAACCTGAACAGTTTGATCATCAACGGTCACTTGATTAGTGGTCAAATCTGCTGTCGCAGTTGTCACTTCTTCACTAGAGTCTGCTTGAGGTGTTTGGATTTCAACTTCTGTTACTTCTTCTGCTTCATTGACAGTCGTTGTCAAAACAGTTTCTGGGAAAATCAAGTCCATATTAGTGATTTTGTTCAGATTCGCAAGCACTGTGACATCTACACCCAAGGCTTCTGCAATGGTGCTCAAAGTATCACCATACTGTACGGTATAACTTGTTTTGTTGTCCGTTTTAGTCAAATCGTTTTGGATTTGCTCAACACTACGTGCAGTCCAAAGAACTTCTTCTGCTTGAGTTGCCAATACTGGGGCAAATGACAAGGCTACTGTTGACGCTAATAACATTCTTTTCTTCATTCTTTCAAATTCCTTTCAAATGAGTACCTGTCTATCATAACACAAAAAATGTAGAAAAAAAGCCCTCTCGGGCCTATTTAACAGAACTGTCTATTCCTTGTAACAAACTAGGTTACTTGAAATAGTTTGTTAGGTCTCTGTCACAAAACTGACACAATCTTTTTATCACTTAGTCTCAAAAATACGGGAAATATCTGCTAACGCTTGAATCCTGTGATTCCCTTCATAAGTAGACTCTAAAAAGTTGATGCTTTGAATCCCACTATTCTGGGCAAATTCCACATCCAGAGTCCGATCCCCTATATAATAAGTATTATCAGAATTCAACTGATACTTATCTAGCAGATAGGTAGCCGCTTCTGGACTTGGCTTCCGCACAAAGCCACTCTGACTGGTTAAAATCTCTGTAAAATAGGATTCCACCCCCAAGTCCTTGAGAATGGTAAAAGCGTTGTTCCCCTTATGAGTATATATAAACTGCTGAATTCCTGATTCGTCTGCCCAAGCTAGCACCTCACGCGCACCTGGCATCAAAACTACCTGAGCATTCTTCTCAGCCAGACTCTGGGCACGCACCTGATTTAGCACCTCAACATCCAGATTTCTATCTTCTGCCACCCGCACAAGCAAATTTTGCACCGAATACTTGAAGATAAACTCTCTCACCTTCTCCTTATCATAAGGAATAGAAAACTGAGCAAAAGTCTCCTCAATCCCTGATAAAATCGCTTCGTAAGAGTCCAATAAAGTCCCGTCTAAATCCCAAATAAAAGCTGTTTTTTGCATTTCCTATCCTTTCAAGATCATATAGCGCTGGTAACGATAGCGTAGAAATAACCAGCGAAAACCATTATCCAAGAGAGACCCTGCCCAAATACCAGGCAAGCCCCAACCAAGCACAATCCCCATCAGATATCCTGTCCCAATGCGGATACACCACATGCCTATACTTGTCGCATAAAAAGGGAGGCGTGCATTTCCTAATCCCTGCCAGACTGCCGTATAGATGACTGTTCCTGTCGTCATAGAGGTCCCAAGTAGTGAAAACAGTGTCACTAGAACACTAGCCTCCACCGCTAGAGAATCAGTCGTATAGAGATGAGTTAATGGTACACCCAAGATATATATACTAAAGGACAGGGGCAACATGAGGAACAGAGAAAGCCAAAAGGTTTGTTTACTCAAACTAGCAACTCTTTTCCAATCATCCTCTCCAACTGCTCGGGCCAACAGCATGACCGTTGCCGTAGCGACGCCAAAGGCAGGCATATAGTTAAACTGGGTCAAGACTTCTCCGATTGCATTCCCAGCAACTGCCTCCGTCCCAAAAGAAACGACCAAGGCAATGATCACTACATCTCCAGCCCTCATCATAAGTCGCTCTCCAACTGCTGGTAAAGCCAAGGTCAACAGTTCCTTATCTAAACCAAAAGTTGGCTTCCCATAAGGCAGTTTTAATTGTGACCACAAAATCACAAGACCAACCAAACGAGACAGAATTGTCCCCCAAGCAACACCAGCTATCCCCATATCCAGAACAAAAATAGCTAGACTTGAAAAAAGAATATTCAAGGCATTGGATAAAAAACTAACATAGAGAGGCAGACGTGGATTATGCGTTGCACGAATCAAGGCTCCCAGACTAGTCATTAAACCTAAGAGAACAATCGATCCGCCTACCAAAGATAGATACAGTCCACCACTCTCAGCTACATCCCTCTCCGTCCCCAAAAGTCCTATCATCTCTTTCCCAGCGAAGATGGACAAAAATCCTAAAAGGAAACTTAATAGTAAGGTAATCTTCAACGCCTCAGTCACATGATAGGCCAACTTCGACTGGTCTTTCTGCCCTATGCTTTTTGAAATAACACTGGAAATAGCAGCTCCCAGAGCGATGAAAATCGCCTGATAAATGGTGATAATATTACCAGCTACCGAAACCCCTGAAATAGCTATCAATCCTAAATGAGCAACCAAATAACTGTCCACCATTCCCATGAGCATCTGCAAAAAGTTTTCACCCATAGCTGGCAATGCAATATTAAGAATGTCTTTATTTTTCTTAAACAATCTCTCCTCCTGATGAAAAGAAACTCAGTTGGTTTCCCAACCGAGTTTACTCCCTCTATCTTAAAGTCCTAAATAAGCCTCAACCGCTACTTGCATGTCAGCAGCTGCCACTGTTGTCTTGTGACGAACAGGAGCTGTCTCAAGCCCATCAACTGCTGGTGGCACTGCAACGCCTGAGATTTCATGTAATTGAGCCAAAGCTTCAAAGTCTGTTAAACCTGCTTTTCCAGTTACAGCTTCTACTGCAACTACTGGGAACTTGTAGGGACTAGCTGTTGAAGCAATCACTGTCTTAGTCGCATCATCAGTAACCGCTTGGTATTTTCTATAAACTGCTGAGGCAACCGCCGTATGTGGATCCTCAATATAAGAATCTAACTCATAAACACGCTTGATTTCTGCCGCTGTTTCTTCCTCAGTCGCATATTCAGCTGCAAAGAGCTCCAGAATCTCTGCATCAAAATCAGTCAGTTCATATTGTCCTTGTGTATTCAAGGCATTCATGAGTTCAGCCGTCTTAACCGCATCATTCCCCAAAAGATGGAAAATCAAACGCTCCAAGTTTGAAGATACCAAGATATCCATAGATGGGCTGGTTGTTACCTTAAACTCACGTTTCTTGTCGTAAACACGTGTCTTGAAGAAGTCTGTCAAAACATTGTTGTCATTTGAAGCACAGATCAATTTACCAACTGGGAGACCGATTTGTTTGGCATAAAAGGCAGCCAAGATATTTCCAAAGTTTCCTGTTGGTACTGTGAAGTTAATCTTATCACCAGCCACGATCTCACCAGTCTTGACCAATTGAGCGTAAGCATAAACATAATAAACAATTTGTGGCACCAGACGACCAATGTTCATAGAGTTAGCTGATGAAAATTGCAACTTGTTGGTAGTCAATTTTTCACGAAGAGCCACGTCGTTAAACATGTGCTTCACATTTGTTTGCGCATCGTCAAAGTTACCATCAATAGCAATAACATGAGTATTGTCGCCAGTTTGAGTGGTCATTTGTAACTCTTGAATCTTGCTGACACCATCCTTTGGATAAAAGACGATAATCTCAGTACCAGGCACATCCGCAAACCCCGCCATAGCAGCTTTCCCCGTGTCACCAGATGTCGCTGTCAAGATAACAATCTTGTTCTCCAAACCATGTTTCTTAGCAGCAGTCGTCATAAAGTATGGCAAAATAGACAAGGCCATATCCTTAAAGGCAATCGTTGAACCATGGAAAAGTTCCAAATTGTATTGCCCATCTAATTTCACTAATGGTGCAATAGCTGGAGTATCAAATTTGCTATCGTAGGCATTGTTGATACAGTAGTCCAACTCCTCAGCTGTAAAGTCATCTAAAAATGCTGACAAAACTAGCTTAGCAACTTCCTGGTAAGAAGTATCTTTCAATTTGTCAAAGTCCAAATCTACCTTTGGATAAGTAACCGGTGTAAACAAACCGCCGTCCGTCGCCAAACCTTGCAAAATTGCTTGGCTAGCAGTTACTGTATTGTTGGCATCACGCGTTGATTGATAAACTAATGTCATTACTCTCTATCCTTTATCTATAGTCTCGTCCATTATATCATGATTTTTCAGAAAATTCTCCCTTTATAAGAGAAATTATAGGCTCAATTCTTCTCTCAAAGGCTGTAAATAGGTCATTTCTTCCTTATTTCTCACCACTAGTCCCTCCTCAGCTAGTAGGAGTAAGTCTTTGGAAAATTCAATAATCGTAGTTTCTTCCTCATCTGTAAGATTTTTCTTAGAAAATTGTCTCCTTAAAGACTTGTAATCATAACCAAATACTTTAAAGAAAGGTGCTGTTTCTAAGTAAGCTTCTAACTTGTCTAAATTAACCAATAATCCCAAGTGAAAAGCTGCAGAAGCAAAAGTCCTATCAAGTGGCTGTGTACACACACTACGAAACTCAACTGTTCCTCGAGTCGTTAAATCTTGGTATTGGTAACTACGATGAGTTTCAAAATCCTTCTCTTTGGGGGAAATAATAACCTCATCCCCATTCAGAGCAAATGCTTGGATTTCAGGCGTAGCCAAATAGTCCCCAGCCTGAATAGGATAAAAATAATAGGTCTGCCCATCACGTTCCGCAGTAAAAATCGCAGAATGATTTAGATAGTCAAAAAAATCAGCTTCATCATTAAGGAGTCTAGCATTGACCCCAACATTCTCTGGATAGATACCATGCATAGATTCTTCCCAGAAAATATCCCTTGAAATTTTCGTATCCCAATCCGCACCCGAAAACTCAGAGTTTGCAAATAAATAAGCCTTAGCCGCTTCAATTTGAGTAAAAGCATTAATCACCCGTAAGTAGTTGGTTTTTGAAATATCCAGCTGAACCTGGCTCCCACAGATAAAAGTACCATATTCAGGGAAATGATGTAAATCTGATTTAATAATATTTCTACTCAAATTCAAATAATCCATCAACATCTGATAGCGTGGATAAGCCACTGGACAATTCTCATTTTTATCCCAGTTGGGATGGATACCACAGCCAACAATAGCATGATTTGATTCAGCTAACTTTCTCTGAATTACATTCATATAATTATTGAAACGATTTTCGACCTCTTGAATCGTTTCAGCCTTACCAAATGCAAACTCAATCGTTGTATAGGAAACTTCAAATAAAATAGCATCCTGACTTATCGGATCTACTAACTGGATCAGATTGCCAAAATCATCTACCTTTGCTACGGTGAGATCCAAAGTAGAAACTAAATAATGAAATAGATCCTTTATAACTTCAACATCTGTAGCATCCCCTTCTAAACTTGCAACAGGATACTCCAACTCAATTCCGACAAACAATTCAGGATTTTCTTTAATATTTTTCAAATACCGATGCTTTAATAAATCGATAGAACAAGACATACTACCCTACACTTTCTCAATCTAAATAAAATTTGAATAACTATAATTATACCAAAAATAATATAAAAAAGGAACGAAGAATAACAACGTTCCTAACACTATACTATACCGGCGGCCGGGGTCGAACCGGCACGTCCTTGCGGACACTGGATTTTGAGTTTAGTGTTTAAGATTTTATATCTTTATAAATCAGCATAATCAACATTATAAAAAACCATTTATATTGTTTGAAAAAACAAAATTTTGATTTTTAGTAACTTTTTAGGAACGGAATTTTTTTAATCTTCCTCTTATATCTCTACTCAATTTGTTCAGTTCTTCATCGTTACACAGTTCTTCACCATAGAATTTGCTAAATGTAAATAACCTTATAACTTCTTGGTAGCCTTCTTCAGTATTCTCATCAAGTAATTTTAGATAATCTTGAAAATTTCTAATTGCTTTTTTCTTCACAGCTTCAAAGTCTTCATCTTCAGCAACTGAATAATTGACTGGTCGCCACTCTTTGACGGTTTGAATTGTGTCATTCCAAAATTCCATTTTATCTCACTTTTCAATTATTATTTTACTCTGGGTTGAAAACAAGAATTTTTCCAACGGACTATAGATACCTTTTATCTCCACTATTTTATTCTTATATCCTTCAAATATCTCTTCCACCTGCTGATTAGTATAATCATAATTAGGTTTATAAGCAGTATTTGCTATTGAGTTCATTGTCCCAAATACTTTACTAACTCTTGATTCAGCAATTTCTCTAAAATTATCGTTTTTTTCATTCTCCAATTTTGGAGATAAAAAATGAAATGAGGATGATAAATTACGTTTTTTTTCATAAAATTCTGTTCTTGAATTTGAATATTCTAAAAAAAATTTTTTTATTTCATTTCCTTTATCTAATAATTTTAAAAACAACTCATTAACTTCTTCATTACTATATTCATAATATCTTTTATTTGATAAATTTCCTATTAGTGACAATGTTTTATAAACTTGTGTCATTCTTCTTTCTACTACAATAACAAAATTATTTGCTTTATCTACTGTTGTCATATTGTTCCTCCATCTAACCATTATAGCATCGCAAATCTTTTTTGTCTACTTTTTTAAAATAAACGGTCTATTTAAAAATATTAGACAAAAAGACCGTATTTTTCTTGACATAGTGGATACGATATGCTAAGATATCATCAACAGGTAAATAATTACCTCAAACACCGTGTAGAAAGGAAAATTTGTCATGACCCCAGAAGAACAAATGGCATTAGAGTATTTTTATGAAGAGATGGACGCCTATTATTGTGAGGAAGAACAAGGAGAGATTTTTGATTGATACGAGAATTAAATCATATCTATAGTTTCTCAGGATAATTGGAAACTATATTTGCAAGATACTACATTTATACACAAAACACAAAAAGGAGAAGATAAATGAATATTGCAAGAGCCTCACCCAGAGTAGAGACTAATTGAAACAATGATACATATATTAATTTTGAAAGGAAATATTGTTATGAATTCAAAAAAATAGTTCCAAAAACTAAAACTCATACCTTTGACGATGTTATCGAACAAGGGTATTGTCATAGGCTATCAAGATATGTTCCTGATGCAGTTGTTGGAGGTTCCTACAAATATGATTCAACAGATGCATTACCATATGCGAAAAAACTTAAAAATACACTATATGGGTAAAATTTATCTGTTAAGTATGTAGCAAGTTTGTTGGATATGTGGGATAGAGCATGTCAGTTATTTCATACGGTAACAGGGACATGCTTAGCGGATGACATCTTTACCTCAAAGAAAATTTATAGTGAATTGTATTTTTACAATACTAATACTTCTGATTTTATTACAGATGAGATTATTGAACTTGTTAAAGAAAAACATCGTTCATATTCTAGAAAAGCTGATGAAGATAGCATTTTATCAGTTGAGCATGAGTTTGAGATTAACCCTGACATCTATTATTATGTTCTAGGCAAATTGGGTTGGAAAAGAGTAAAACACAATTACCTAGTTAAGGCTCTTGCAGGGGCATTATCTTAGTTTAATCTAGGGGAGTATTCCTCCCCTTTTATATCTTAAAAAAGAAAGGAATTGCGTCATGAAGAATCTCTATAAATATCTTTTTTATTTGTTCTTTATTGGATTTGGTTGCACATTATATTATGTGCTTCTTTTAAAAAATGTCTATTCTCCTATCTTTGAAGCTATTGCAATATTGATGGGTATTACGATGATTATCTTTTTGATGATTTTTATAGATATGGCTTCCCCTGCTGGAGAGGAGAGAAAACATGAGAATGTTGAATCAAAGAATCTCGGTGATGAATAAGTATCCGTACTTTATTCGTCCTCGAAATATTAAAATTGTTAGACTAGCTATTCAAATTTTTACCCTTTTACTTCTCATGTGTTCATGGATTGCTACAATCCCATTTATTGCACGTCTAGTCTTTTCCATGTTTTTTATAAGTCTTCTTTTTTTAGTAGAGAGGTTCTTTCGTTCTAATTTTATGGCAAATTTAAGAGATAAACTCAATATCAGAGAAGCATTGTTTTATATGCTAATTAGTTTAAATTTGTATGATGAAATAGATAATGAAGTAGTAGATACAGCAGTTCTATATTTTGACGTTGAGGATAATAAAGTTATTGTCTGTGTCCCACTATTTGGGAATCGTTATCTGAAAACCTTGAAAAATTTAGAGGAATATCTATGCCCTACGTTGGGCTTGTCCTTGCTGTCTAAAAAAGAAGAAATAGACAAAACAATATATGTGTTAGGTCACGTAGTTCAAATTGAGCAATACGTCTTCAATAGTAATACATTAAAAAGAGAATTTTTTGAAGATATTCCTAATCCGATAATTAAATTATCTAACACCCAGCAATTCAGCTTGAAATCAAACACCAACATAGGTATATATGGACGAACTGGAACAGGCAAAACAATAGCCTTACAATGGTACTTATTTAATGCACTAGCTAAAGGTTGTGGCACTAATGATAATACTTACCTAGGAATAGTGGACGGTAAGGCAGCGGATTTATTTGCACTTGGAAAACTTCTCCAAGAAGACTTAGGGGAGCAAATAGCAGTCGGCTCTTCACCTCAAATGTTAGCAAAATTATCAAGAGAATTTGTTGAGATTATGAATGAACGTTTTGAAATTATCAAACAGAATAGTTCATTAAATGCTGATGCTTATGATTTAGGGATGACACCAAATTTTCTATTTGTAGATGAACTTGCTTCCATCCGCGATAGCTGTGGTTCTAGCAAACAGGGGGGTAAAGAACTATGGAATGAAATTTTGCAAAACTTAGGCTTGATTGCACGTAAAGGGCGGCAGGCAGGTTGTCACCTCTGCCTTAGTACCCAAGACCCTAATGCTGAGAATATTCCAGTCGAATTGCGCTCCCAAATATCGGCAGTTTTATACCTTGGAGGCCCAGGGGCTGATAGATTGAAGATGGCTTTTAGCATGTGCGAATTAGAAAACGTTCCTACAGTTTCAGATAGAAAAGGGGAGGCTCTCTTTTATGCTGATGGGCTTAATACAGTAGAGCCAGTGCTAACAATTGTGCCATTTGTTGATTTAAAAACTAAACAAGAATTTTTACAGGTAGTTAGAAATATACTGCCAAACTACTAATAACGGTATTTTTCTCTGTTGGAATAGGAATTCTTTTCAACAGAGAAAAAGAGCCAACCGACTGCATTGCAGGAGGTAAGAAAGAAAGGAATTTATCATGAAATTAAATGATTTTTTAAAACCTGAGCTACTAGGCAATCGCTTCTTTGCCGTGAAAGGGTATACAGAAGTATTAGATAGAGAGACTAATAAGCCCGTAGCTTTACGACTTAATGTGTCAATTCAAGATGAGAATTCTGATTTCTTTATGGAGATGATACAAGTCAAAATAAATACATTATCGCCTACTGCTTCTGTTCAAGAGATGGCGAACAACAAAACTTGTCCTGTTAGTCTTAAAGATTTAAACGTAGGGCAATTCAATGGAAATTTGTGGTTCGCTTGTTCTGATGTTTTACCTGTAACAAAATAGCTAAGATTAGATAATATATAAAGGAGTTTTACAATGCAAACTTTTAACTACGATGATTTTAAGAATGAAAAGGGGATTGTTTCATTTTCTGAAGCAGAACAAATCTATTCTAGTCTCCTTAATTCCTCCAATCAACTTGATAAAGAATTTCAAGAAGAATGGACAACATTTGTACTTCTATGCGTAGAGTATGCCTCTGCACGTGGTAAATGGCTCACACTCTCAAGAGAAGAGAAACTTGCCAATGATGAATCTAGAACTGTTACTCACAATAAAGTTATTTATCAACTAAAGATTTTAAAAGGTTTAGCAAGTGAACAGGGCAATGATGTTGCTTGGTTTGAACAATTTAACGATGACAGAAAACGTATTGGCGACTTTGCTTGCTATGTAGCTTATATCTATGCCTTAAATGCTCGATAGACAATTAGAGGATATTATAGCTATATATTACTCTATGTCTGATATTCATGGAAATTATTAAATAACATCTTAAGAATAATTAATTCTATTTATCTATCACCGAAACAATGTGCTATAACTTAATTCGATTCTTAGACTAATATCAAAAATAAAGAGGGGAATATATATGAAGACGTTATTAATTGGTGATTTACACTTAAAATCTCAACTGATTTTACCCATTGTTGACAAAATTATCCAAACACATAATATTAAGAGAATCATTTTTCTTGGTGATTATGTTGATTTACATGGACAAACTAACAATATCCAACTATATGCCAAAGACCTCACTTTTCTATACGATTGGAAAATAGAAAAAGAATTAAATTCAATAGAAGTTATTAACCTTATGGGCAATCACGATGTTTATTATTTACTTGGAGAACAAGTTCCTTTCTCAATTCAAAATCTAGAGGTCTTTTTCTCAGTTCAACAATTATTACAAGATTTGAATTTACAAGTAGCTTATCAACTAGATGATTATTTAGTTAGCCATGCTGGTTTCAATTTGCTATTTGACCCAAAAGAATGGCACTTTAAACCTTTTACTGAAGAATATGAAGAAGAATTAGAAATCCTTGCTAATGCAGTAGGATATATGCGTGGAGGAGGAGATATGGCTGGTTCTCCTTTATGGGCTCATTTTAGAGAACTAGAGCTAATCCCTAATCACAACTACCCTAAACAAATTGTTGGACATACCCCTAAAGAATCTATCGATATTTCTAAAAATGTTATTGGTATAGATACTTTTTCATTATATATTGACAAAGATAATAAATATCAATTTATTGGTAACGGAGATTTGCTCGTTTATGACCAAGGACATCTTGAAATCTTTTCAACTGACTGGGCTACAGACCAAACATTAAAACAATTACCTAAACCTCAAATTTAACTACTACTTCTCATCATGTGACTAAGCGAAACTGCCGACTGGAAGTCGGCAAGCTGGAAGCGTGTTTAGCAGAGCGATGCTTAGAAACACATGATAGAAGTATGGAGGAGCTTTGCTTCTCCTAGTTTATTTATTATATAGACAATCTTTTGGCGAAAGCCAACCTAAAAGGAACTATTTTTTATGACCTCGTATAATAAAAAAATAGTCCGCACTTCTTCCTATATTGAAATTTGGGAATATGAAAAGCCAATATTTTCAAAAGGAAAATCCATTTTAGATACTGATACTAAAAGCAAGGAAAAATCACAACGTAGAACATTTGATGAACTTACACCTGAAGAACAAGAACAACGTCTGGAGCGTATGAAAAAAACTCGCTTAGAAGCAAAGTGGAACTTACTTCGATTAGTTGATTGTAATTATAATGATAATACTTCATTTCTAACCCTGACCACTAAAGAAAATATTAGCGACAGAAACCACTTCAAAGACTTACTAAAAACTTTTATAAAACGCTTTAACTACCACATCTTTAATACCAAGAAAAGTAAATTAAAATATTTAACAGTATTAGAAAAGCAAAAACGTGGAGCATGGCATGCTCATATTCTGCTTTTCAGCGTTCCTTATGTACCACACCGTCAACTCTTGGAACTTTGGGGACATGGAGCAGTACGGATAAATAAAGTTGATGTAGACAGCAAAGAAAATCGCGGTCGATATGTCACAAAGTATTTTGAAAAAGGGATTGGACAAGAATTGTTGGAAAACTTCGGAAAGCAAGCTATATCAATACACAAGATAATAATTACAACAAACACATCAAAGATTATTTTTCTATGGTCGATAATGTCGGAAAACTAACCTATGAAGACATCTACCAATTTAGAGAACATCTTAGGCAAAAAGTAGCTAAAAATTCTGATAAACCGTTAAGCACAAATACTATTAACAAAATCATGATTTTACTCAAAAAAATTTTTGATGTTGGTTTGCGAAAAGGCTATTACTCCTCCAATCCAGCAAAATTGATAAAAAAGTTGCCAATTGAAAAAACAAAAATGCAATTTTGGACAGTCAAAGAATTTCAGAAGTTTTTGACACTATTTGAACCCGAAGAATACAATATCAAACTACTCTTTACTGTTCTATTCTTTACAGGATTAAGACTTGGGGAAGCTCTTGCCCTAACATGGCAAGACATCGACTTTTCAAGTAATACAATTCATATCACGAAATCTGTCTATGTTAATAAAGGAGTAACTCATATCAGCACAACAAAAACTAAAGCAGGAACAAGAAGAATTGTTATCAATAAAAAATTAAGCCAAGAATTACAAGATTGGGAAAAGCGACAAAAACATCTATTAGAGCAATTTACCAACAATAGCCTAACATTACAAGTGTTTCAAAATAGTCCTATCACAATTACGAAAAATGCTATTGAAAAGCAGTACAAGAAAATCATTGAACGTGATAGCACACTAAAAAAGATACGCATACACGATTTTAGGCACTCACACGCTTCCCTGCTGATTAACCAAGGGGAAGATTATCTAGTTGTAAAAGAGCGACTAGGACATGCTTCTATAACAACCACGATTGATACCTACTCTCACTTGTACCCAAGTAAGCAAAAGGATTTAGCTGATAAACTAGATGATTTACTATAAAGTAATTGAGTTTTATAAATGGAAAGTTTATAATTAAATCATGGATACATCACAAGTAATAAAAGCACATGAAGTAGCTAAAAAAGCACACTTTGGACAAATTGATAGAGCAGGAATTGACTACATTAAACACCCTGAAACAGTAGCTAGTTTTGTCGCAACTGATGAAGAGAAAGCTGTCGCCTATCTACATGATGTAATTGAAGATACTTCACTAACCCTACTAGACCTAAAAAAGGAAGGTTTTTCAAAAAACATTATAGAAGCCGTCGATATACTCACAAAGAAAAAAGGACAAGATTATCAATCCTATCTCAATCTAGTAAAGAAAAATGAACTCGCTAGAGTTGTAAAATTGGCGGATTTACGGCATAATTCAGATTTAACAAGACTACCATTAATTACTGAAAAAGACTTAGAGAGAAATAAGAAATACAGTTCTGCTATTAGATTTTTAAGAGCAAAGAAAAAAAGTTAGTAACTAAACTATAAAATTTTATAAAGAGAAAATAAAAGACAAGGCTTATAAACTTTGTCTTTATTACTATACTGGCGGTCGGTCTCGAACTGGCACATCCTTGCAGATACTACAATTTTATTAAAATAAATAACTATAAAAAGTGAAATTTTTTATTGAGAAACTTTTAGACTAGGAGTATAATGTATCTAAAATAACTATTAGGTGGCTGTTATATGAATAATGTTGTTACTACACAAATTTCTATTCAACTTAGTCAAGAGTTAAATTCTTTATTAAATGCTATTGTTGAAGAAAATAATACAACAAAGACTGACTTTATTAGACAAGCTGTTATAGAGAAAATTGAAGATATGTATGATATTAAGGTCGCTGATGAAGCTTATAAAAAATGGGGTGAATGTGGCAAAAAAGCTATCTCACATGAAGAAATGATGAGACGCTCTCAATAAAGTAAATTTAAACGATAAAGATAATCGCCTATTTTTACTAGGAGATTATCTTGATAATGGACTTCAATCTTTTCAAGTCATTTCCAAAATAATCGAACTTGAGGAGGTTTATCCTAATCAAATTATTACTCTTCTAGGGAATCATGAAGAATGGTTTTATGATTGGTTGATTTTAGATAAACCTACTGCTTCAGCATTTCCAGAAACAATAAAAAGCTTCTTCTCTCCAGAGGAATTGAACTATATTTTTAAATCGAATGCTAACAACTTTGAAACAGGTGTTAGAAATGAAATTAAAAATAATATCAAATTCAACCCATTTATAAACTGGTTTAAAAAGCGATATAGGGATAAACGCTATTATGAAACTGATACCCAAATTTTTGTTCATGCAGGCATTGATGAAGAAGCAGGAATGCTTTGGAAAGAACTAACGAGTTCAAAGATATTTACAAACAAATTTCCAATTACCACTGGTAGATTTCATAAAGCTATTATTTCGGGCCATATTGCTTCTTGGGAAGTAGCTAAAGATAGAAGATACCTAGGTAAGATTTACTATGATAGTAAAAGTCATTACTTAATTGATGGAGATGTAACGAATAGCAAAACAATACCTGTTCTTTGCTATGATACAATTACCCAAAAATATCACTTTCTATAACTTTTAGTCATGTGCTTTTATATGAAATTAGTAATTATTAGTAACAATTCCAAGAAATTTCTTATGACATAACAAAAAGACAAGGCTTATAAACCTTGTCTTCTCAACTATACCGGCGGCCGGGGTCGAACCGGCACGTCCTTGCGGACACTGGATTTTGAGTCCAGCGCGTCTGCCAATTCCGCCACGCCGGCAAATAGTAACTGGGGTAGCTGGATTCGAACCAACGCATGAGGGAGTCAAAGTCCCTTGCCTTACCGCTTGGCTATACCCCAATAATATAAAATAGGCGAGTGATGGGGATCGAACCCACGCATGCCAGAGCCACAATCTGGTGTGTTAACCACTTCACCACACCCGCCATAATTCTATTAACACGGGCAGTAGGAATTGAACCCACACTGAAGGTTTTGGAGACCTTAGTTCTACCTTTAAACTATGCCCGTAAAATGGAAGGGGAGGGATTCGAACCCCCGAACCCGAAGGAGCGGATTTACAGTCCGCCGCGTTTAGCCTCTTCGCTACCCTTCCAAAATATATAAATGGCGCGAGACGGAATCGAACCGCCGACACATGGAGCTTCAATCCATTGCTCTACCAACTGAGCTACCGAGCCTTATTGCGGGAGCAGGATTTGAACCTACGACCTTCGGGTTATGAGCCCGACGAGCTACCGAGCTGCTCCATCCCGCGTTAATATAAAAGGAGGATGTGGGATTCGAACCCACGCACGCTTTTACACGCCTGACGGTTTTCAAGACCGTTCCCTTCAGCCGGACTTGGGTAATCCTCCAAAATAGTTTATACGGGAACAAGCCCGTGTCCTCTTAGTGAACAGATAATATTCCAATCCCCTAGTAATGGACTAAACACTATGGGCACGAGTGGACTCGAACCACCGACCTCACGCTTATCAGGCGTGCGCTCTAACCACCTGAGCTACGCGCCCAAGTTAAAAAACTTGGTAATTTGAACAAAGTTCAAAGCGGGTGACGAGAATCGAACTCGCGACAACAGCTTGGAAGGCTGTAGTTTTACCACTAAACTACACCCGCTAAAATGGGAGTTAACGGGATCGAACCGCTGACCCTCTGCTTGTAAGGCAGATGCTCTCC
>ERZ1023427.26-NODE-26-length-64409-cov-64.879650_pt1 | contig 64409 bp, 49 predicted proteins | sample MGYA00380515_ERZ1023427 | MGnify/ENA primary metagenome ERZ1023427 (study PRJEB33173, sample SAMEA4830340) | metagenome | study: EMG produced TPA metagenomics assembly of the PRJEB25223 data set... | reverse complement strand
TTTCATAATAAAAACACCCCAAAAGTTAGATTTTTTCTGTCTAACTTTTGGGGTGCAGTTCATTTTGAGCTTTGCCGTTTTTCTGAGTTGTAGATGTAAGACTATGCCTTCTCCAATTGCAAGAGAGCTTCAATCTCTGCCAGGGTGCTAGCTTGCGAAATGGCTCCACGGAGTTTGGCAGCGCCAGATGTTCCACGGAGATAGTGAGGAGCGAGGCCGCGGAATTCACGAACTGCGACGTTTTCTCCTTTGAGGTTAATCAATCGTTTCAAGTGTTCGTAGGCGATCTTCATCTTGTCTTCAAAGGTCAAATCAGGTAGGATTTCTCCTGTTTCAAAGTAATGGTTGATTTGGTTGAAGAGGTAAGGATTTCCCATGGCAGCTCGGCCAATCATGACTGCGTCAGCACCAACTTCTTCGATGCGTTGCTTGGCTTCTTGGACAGTACGGATATCACCGTTGGCGATGAATGGAATCTTGGTTAGAGCTTGGGCAACCTTGTAAAGGGTCTCAAGGTCTGCGTGGCCAGTATACATTTGTTCACGGGTACGGCCATGCATGGCGAGGGCAGAAACACCTGCAGCTTCAGCAGCGAGGGCATTTTCTACTGCCAGAGATGGGTCCGCCCAGCCGGTACGCATTTTGACAGTAAGTGGGATATCAAGGACAGACTGGACCTTGTTGATGATGGAGTAAATCTTGTCTGGATCCTTGAGCCACATAGCACCAGCTTCGTTCTTCACGATTTTGTTGACAGGGCAGCCCATGTTGATATCGACGATATCGGTCTTGGTATTTTCTTGGATGAATTCTGCTGCGCGTGCTAGGCTGTCTTCATTGCTACCAAAAAGTTGGATAGAGACAGGGTTTTCGCCCTCATCGATATGAAGCATGTGCAGGGTTTTTTCGTTGTTGTATTGGATTCCCTTGTCAGAGACCATTTCCATTACAACGAGTCCAGCTCCGAGCTCCTTTGCGATGGTACGAAAGGCTGAGTTGGTCACGCCAGCCATAGGCGCTAAAACGGTACGATTGGGAATCTCAATATTGCCAATCATAAAAGGTGTATTAAGATTTGTCACGAATGAGTTCCTCCAGGTCCTTTTCATCAAAGTTGTAAGTAGTTTGGCAGAATTGACAAGTGATTTCTGCCCCGTGGTCTTCCTCTTTCATTTCCTGTAAGTCTGAGCTTGGAAGGCTGGCAAGAGCGTTCATAAAGCGTTCATGGCTACAGTCACATTGGAAACGGATTTCTTCTTCAGAAAGACGCTTGTAGGCTTCGTCCCCGTAGATAGCCTTGAGGAGGGCTTCGATATGGTCGTCGCTTTCGAGAAGAGTAGAGATAGCTGGCATTTCTTGGATGCGTTTTTCAAAGCGAGCAATCTCTTCTTTCTTGGCTCCTGGCAAGACTTGAACTAGGAAACCACCTGCAACCTTGACCTTGTCTTCCTCGTCCAAAAGGACATTGAGGCCGACCGCTGAAGGCGTTTGTTGGCTTTCAGTAAGGTAAAAGGCAAGGTCTTCACCGATTTCTCCAGAGATGAGGGGAGTTATAGAGTTGTAAGGATTTCCAGTACCGTAGTCTGTGATAACGAGGAATTGACCATTTCCAACAAAAGGTCCGACTAGGACTTCACCAGTCGCAGTCTTTTTGATGTCAACACCAGGATTTTGAACATAGCCTTTGACGTTCCCCTTGGTATCAGCGACGGTGATAATAGCACCTAGAGAGCTAGAGCCCAACACCTTAACTGTAAGTTTGGTATTTCCTTTTTCATTGGCTGCGAGAATCTGGCTAGCGATAAGAGTTCGACCAAGCGCTACAGTTGAGCTAGCTTGGGTTTGATGTTTTTCTTGAGCAGTGCGGACGGTTTCCGTGCTATCAAGGACAAAAGCACGAAAGGCTCCGCTTTCTGATATAGTTTTAATAATTTTATCCATAGCTACTATTTTAGCATAAAAATGCCCAAAGGGGGAGCCGTGTGTTTACTGATTTTCAGGATAATGGACCAGGAAATCAGCATGAAAATAAAAAGAGAAACAGATTATTTCAGCATTTGTAAGATTTATGCTATGCTTAAGGTAGAAAATGAAAGGGGTAACAAATGTATTTAGGAGATTTGATGGAGAAAGCCGAGTGTGGTCAATTTTCAATCCTTTCCTTTCTATTACAAGAGTCTCAGACGACTGTCAAGGCTGTAATGGAAGAAACAGGATTTTCAAAAGCAACCCTAACCAAATATGTCACCCTGCTCAATGACAAGGCTTTGGATAGTGGCTTAGAGCTGACTATTCACTCAGAAGATGAAAATCTGCGTCTGTCTATCGGTGCAGCTACCAAGGGGAGAGATATTCGGAGCTTGTTTTTGGATAGTGCTGTTAAATACCAGATTTTGGTTTATCTTCTCTACCACCAACAGTTTTTAGCCCATCAGCTGGCTCAAGAATTGGTGATTAGCGAGGCTACGCTTGGTCGTCACTTGGCTGGTTTAAATCAGATTTTGTCAGAATTTGATTTATCCATCCAAAATGGACGTTGGCGAGGTCCAGAGCATCAGATTCGCTATTTCTATTTCTGTCTTTTCCGAAAGGTCTGGTCGAGTCAGGAATGGGAAGGTCACATGCAGAAACCAGAGAGAAAACAGGAGATTGCCAATTTAGAGGAAATCTGCGGTGCAAGTTTGTCTGCGGGGCAGAAATTGGACTTGGTTCTCTGGGCTCACATCAGTCAACAACGTCTTCGGGTCAATGCTTGTCAGTTTCAAGTCATAGAAGAGAAAATGCGAGGGTATTTTGACAATATCTTTTATCTTCGTTTGCTGAGAAAGGTTCCGTCCTTTTTTGCTGGGCAACATATTCCACTAGGAGTTGAGGATGGTGAGATGATGATATTCTTCTCTTTTCTCCTATCTCATCGCATTCTTCCTCTTCATACTATGGAGTATATTCTTGGTTTTGGAGGGCAGTTGGCAGATTTACTGACGCAATTGATTCAAGAAATGAAGAAGGAGGAACTATTGGGGGATTATACAGAGGACCATGTCACCTATGAACTCAGTCAACTTTGTGCTCAAGTCTATCTCTATAAGGGATATATTTTACAGGATCGCTACAAGTACCAGTTAGAGAATCGTCATCCATATTTACTGATGGAACATGATTTTAAAGAGACAGCAGAGGAGATTTTTCATGCTCTACCTGCTTTTCAACAGGGGACAGATTTAGATAAGAAGATTCTCTGGGAATGGCTCCAGTTAATCGAATATATGGCTGAAAACGGTGGCCAGCATATGCGGATTGGTCTGGATTTGACATCTGGTTTTCTTGTCTTTTCAAGGATGGCAGCCATTTTGAAACGGTATTTAGAATACAATCGTTTTATTACCATTGAAGCTTATGACCCTAGTCGGCATTATGATTTGCTGGTTACCAATAACCCGATTCATAAGAAGGAACAGACCCCAGTTTATTATTTAAAAAATGACTTGGATATGGAAGATTTGGCAGGGATTCGTCAGTTATTATTCACTTAAAAGGCTTGGTTAATCCAGGTCTTTTTTGTGAAATTCACACAATCTCCTCACATTTTTTTAAAAATTAAAAAAAGATGATAAACAAGAAAGCGCTTTATTTTGTATACTAGTAAGTGTAAAGAGGAAACACCTCAAGATCTTTATCAGGAGGACAGCACATGTCACAAGAAAAATACATCATGGCCATTGACCAGGGAACTACAAGTTCTCGTGCCATCATTTTCAACAAAAAAGGGGAAAAGGTTAGCTCGAGTCAAAAAGAGTTTACCCAGATTTTCCCTCAGGCAGGTTGGGTTGAGCACAATGCCAATGAAATTTGGAACTCTGTTCAGTCAGTTATTGCGGGTGCTTTCATTGAAAGTGGTGTCAAGCCAAATCAAATCGAGGCAATCGGGATTACCAACCAACGTGAAACAACGGTTGTCTGGGATAAGAAAACAGGACTTCCTATCTACAATGCTATCGTTTGGCAGTCACGCCAGACAGCACCTTTGGCTGAGCAACTAAAAAGCCAAGGTTATGTGGAAAAATTCCATGAAAAGACTGGTTTGATTATTGATGCTTACTTCTCTGCTACCAAGGTTCGTTGGATTTTGGATCATGTAGAAGGTGCTCAAGAGCGAGCAGAAAAAGGGGAATTGCTCTTTGGTACTATCGATACTTGGTTGGTTTGGAAATTGACTGACGGTGCGGCTCACGTGACTGACTACTCAAATGCAGCTCGTACCATGCTTTATAACATTAAAGAACTCAAATGGGATGATGAGATTTTGGAAATCCTTAACATTCCGAAGGCTATACTTCCAGAAGTTCGTTCTAACTCCGAAATCTACGGCAAGACAGCTCCATTCCATTTCTACGGTGGAGAGGTGCCAATCTCAGGTATGGCTGGGGACCAACAAGCAGCCCTCTTTGGACAGTTGGCTTTTGAGCCAGGTATGGTTAAGAATACTTATGGAACAGGCTCTTTCATCATCATGAATACTGGGGAAGAGATGCAGTTGTCTGAAAACAACCTCTTGACAACCATTGGTTACGGAATCAACGGTAAGGTTTATTATGCCTTGGAAGGTTCTATCTTCATCGCAGGAAGTGCTATTCAGTGGCTTCGTGACGGTCTTCGCATGGTTGAAAATTCACCAGAATCTGAAAAATACGCTCGTGATTCTCACAACAACGATGAAGTTTATGTCGTTCCAGCCTTTACAGGTCTAGGCGCTCCATACTGGAACCAAAATGCTCGTGGTTCCGTCTTTGGTTTGACTCGTGGAACAAGCAAAGAAGACTTTATCAAGGCGACTTTGCAATCTATTGCTTATCAAGTGCGTGACATCATCGACACTATGCAAGTGGATACTCAGACTGCCATTCAAGTACTGAAGGTGGATGGTGGTGCAGCCATGAACAACTTCCTCATGCAGTTCCAGGCGGATATTTTAGGCATTGACATTGCACGTGCTAAAAACTTGGAAACAACAGCTCTAGGAGCGGCCTTCCTAGCAGGTTTATCAGTAGGGTACTGGAAAGACTTGGACGAGTTGAAACTCTTGAACGAGACAGGAGAACTCTTTGAGCCATCTATGAACGAATCTCGCAAGGAACAACTCTACAAGGGCTGGAAGAAGGCTGTGAAAGCAACTCAAGTCTTTGCGGAAGTAGACGACTAATACTCAATGAAAATCAAAGAGCAAACTAGGAAGCTAGCCGCAAGCTGTACTTGAGTACGGTAAGGCGACGCTGACGTGGTTTGAAGAGATTTTCGAAGAGTATAATACTGGCAGAATAAAGCGATTTAGTTAGAAAGTGTGTAAATATGGAATTTTCAAAGAAAACACGTGAATTGTCAATTAAAAAAATGCAGGAACGCACCCTGGACCTCTTGATTATCGGTGGAGGAATCACAGGAGCTGGTGTAGCCTTGCAGGCGGCAGCTAGCGGTCTTGAGACTGGTTTGATTGAAATGCAAGACTTTGCAGAAGGAACATCTAGTCGTTCAACAAAATTGGTTCACGGAGGACTTCGTTACCTCAAACAATTTGACGTAGAAGTGGTCTCAGATACGGTTTCTGAACGTGCAGTGGTTCAACAAATCGCTCCACACATTCCAAAACCAGACCCAATGCTCTTACCAGTTTACGATGAAGATGGAGCAACCTTTAGCCTCTTCCGTCTCAAAGTAGCCATGGACTTGTACGACCTTTTAGCAGGTGTGAGCAACACGCCAGCTGCTAACAAGGTTTTGAGCAAGGATCAAGTCTTGGAACGCCAGCCAAACTTGAAGAAGGAAGGCTTGGTAGGAGGTGGAGTGTATCTTGACTTCCGTAACAACGATGCGCGTCTCGTGATTGAAAACATCAAACGTGCCAACCAAGACGGTGCCCTCATTGCCAACCACGTGAAGGCAGAAGGCTTCCTCTTTGACGAAAGTGGCAAGATTACAGGTGTTGTAGCTCGTGATCTCTTGACAGACCAAGTATTTGAAATCAAGGCCCGTCTGGTTATTAATACAACAGGTCCTTGGAGTGATAAAGTACGTAATTTGTCTAATAAGGGAACGCAATTCTCACAAATGCGCCCAACTAAGGGAGTTCACTTGGTAGTGGATTCAAGCAAAATCAAGGTTTCACAGCCAGTTTACTTTGACACAGGTTTGGGTGACGGTCGTATGGTCTTTGTTCTCCCACGTGAAAACAAGACTTACTTTGGTACAACTGATACAGACTACACAGGTGATTTGGAGCATCCAAAAGTAACTCAAGAAGATGTAGATTATCTACTTGGCATTGTCAACAACCGCTTTCCAGAATCCAACATCACCATTGATGATATCGAAAGCAGCTGGGCAGGTCTTCGTCCATTGATTGCAGGGAACAGTGCCTCTGACTATAATGGTGGAAATAACGGTACCATCAGTGATGAAAGCTTTGACAACTTGATTGCGACTGTTGAATCTTATCTCTCCAAAGAAAAAACACGTGAAGATGTTGAGTCTGCTGTCAGCAAGCTTGAAAGTAGCACATCTGAGAAACATTTGGATCCATCTGCAGTTTCTCGTGGGTCTAGCTTGGACCGTGATGACAATGGTCTTTTGACTCTTGCTGGCGGTAAAATCACAGACTACCGTAAGATGGCTGAAGGAGCTATGGAGCGCGTGGTTGACATCCTCAAAGCAGAATTTGACCGCAGCTTTAAACTCATCAACTCTAAGACTTACCCTGTTTCAGGTGGAGAATTGAACCCAGCAAATGTGGATTCAGAAATCGAAGCCTTTGCGCAACTTGGAGTTTCACGTGGTTTGGATAGCAAGGAAGCTCATTACCTAGCAAATCTTTACGGTTCAAATGCACCGAAGGTCTTTGCACTTGCTCACAGCTTGGAACAAGCGCCAGGTCTTAGCTTGGCAGACACCTTGTCCCTTCACTATGCAATGCGCAATGAGTTGACTCTTAGTCCAGTTGACTTCCTTCTTCGTCGTACCAATCACATGCTCTTTATGCGTGATAGCTTGGATAGTATCGTTGAACCAGTTTTGGATGAAATGGGACGATTCTATGACTGGACAGAAGAAGAAAAAGCAACTTACCGTGTTGATGTCGAAGCAGCTCTTGCTAACAACGATTTAGCAGAATTAAAAAATTAAGAAAAAATAAAAGAGGTGGAGGGTAGCAATCCTTGTCGCCCGCCCCTTCTTTTTAATGGAGACAGAAAAATGATGAGTGAATTATTTGGAGAATTTTTAGGGACTTTAATCCTGATTCTTCTAGGAAATGGTGTTGTTGCAGGTGTGGTTCTTCCAAAAACCAAGAGCAACAGTGCAGGTTGGATTGTGATTACTATGGGTTGGGGGATTGCAGTTGCGGTTGCAGTATTTGTATCTGGAAAACTCAGCCCAGCTCATTTAAATCCAGCTGTGACAGTTGGTGTAGCTTTAAAAGGTGACTTGCCTTGGGCTTCCGTTTTGCCTTATATCTTAGCCCAGTTCGCAGGGGCTATGCTGGGTCAGATTTTGGTTTGGTTGCAATTCAAACCGCATTATGAGGTAGAAGAAAATGCAGGCAATATCCTGGCAACCTTCAGTACTGGACCAGCCATCAAGGATACTGTATCAAACTTGATTAGCGAAATCCTTGGAACCTTTGTTTTGGTGTTGACAATCTTTGCTTTGGGTCTTTACGATTTTCAGGCAGGTATCGGAACCTTTGCAGTGGGAACTTTGATTGTCGGTATCGGTCTATCACTAGGTGGGACAACAGGTTATGCCTTGAACCCAGCTCGTGACCTTGGACCTCGTATCATGCACAGCATCTTGCCAATTCCAAACAAGGGAGACGGAGACTGGTCTTACGCTTGGATTCCTGTTGTAGGCCCTGTTATCGGAGCAGCCTTGGCCGTGCTTGTATTCTCACTTTTCTAATCTAGAAAACAATTATGTTGATAGAGCTTGGGCAAGAGCCCAATTTCAGCAAAAAATGAAGTAAATCTTCTCATAATAAAACGCATCATATCAAGCACGAAAATTCCACGAGGTCAACTACAGTCAGAAAGCTGAACAACAAGCCAAAACGCCCAAAAAAGGCGGCAAAAAGCAAGCACCTGCAAGCAATGTGCCGAAATGGTCAAATCCTGATTATGTCAACGAATTAGACCCAAAAATCGTTGATATGCTAGTAGAATTTCACAAGTCACAAGGCACTTTGGAAACTCCCGAGGCGCAAGCAGAAATCGCCCAAAAACGTGAAGAAATCGAGCAAAGGAGAGCTGAGCTTGAGGATAAAAAACAAGAGCTTTTGAACCGCTTGAACAAATAGAGTTTCGCAAGTATTATGCTTACAAATTACTTGAGCAATTAACTAAAATATAAACCCTGCCTTTATATCTAGGCAGGGTTTATATTTTAGAAATTCACGTAGGTTGTTACGGTTTTTACATACCCAGTATAGTTTGAGTTTCTATAGTATTCAGTGATAAACTTCCATTTTCTTTGAGCAACATGGATATAAGTACTTGTTATGTAGTATGGATATGGGCTTTGTGAATCCAAGTAAGACTGATAAGCTTGTATACCAAAATATGCTCCACCAATTATTGCACCCCATGGACCCCCCAATAAAGCACCTATCCTACCAATCATATAACTGATTCCAGCACCAGTCATGAAGTTAGCGAATGTGTTAGCTTGTTTATTCCCATGTATTGTGTTGACGTAATTTCAAACATTAGGATCGTATGATCTAAAAGATATATTTAGGTCGATTTCATTCTTTTGATAAGCCATATAAAATGCCCCATTGATATAGACGCCGTCAGCACGTCGTTCAATAGTGTCTACACTTCCATCTGGATTGACAACCTCAAGAACTTCATCGCTTAAAATATTTACTTGCGTATCTCCGAACCGCACTGATGAGCCATTCTCAAACTGAGCCTCACCAGATACAACTTTAGAGTTTGCCGATAAGCTATCATCAGCAAAAACAACAAGCGACGGGGAAATGCTAGACATACAGAAAACAGACATAACTAGCAAACACATGCATTTAAACATCTTAGACATAACGGAAACTCTTTTGTATTTTTGATTTTTTTCAACTTTTATTATACAATAAAACCAAATAAAAAGAAAGCGGTAACAATATGCTTAATGCGAAAATTTTTTATATATTTTTATGTTTGATCGTTATCGAAACTACAGGCTTGTTGTTGTTGAAAAGAGGTCTCGAAATGGGTTATTTAGACACAGAAGCTATTATCCTCGCAGTTTTTTCATTTGCTTTTTACAACCTATGTTCATTCGCTTGGGTCTGCTCTACAATAAAAAACAATAAAAAATAAATAGACGTATTTTCAAAAAAAAAAAAAAAAAATGCATATTTATATTAGCAAAATGACGATTTAAATCGTCGTTTTTTTGTAGTACGACGGGCATGTCGTATATCTGAGGTGTAAGTCCTCGGTGGGCACCTGCTACCGGTGAACCCAATAGCGATTCCCAAGCCTGACTATCGTGAGGTAGCGGATTAAAACGGTCTGGGGATAGACCGTTTTAAGTCTGACGCAGGAAATAAGAATCGTCAGAGGAAGGGATAGCGAAATCGTGGCTCTACGAACAGGAACGTGATAGTAAGGCGTATATAGCGGATAAGGAGGCTTCAAACTCTAAAGTCCAAAAAGGTAGTCGTAACCTATATGTGTAAATCACGAGAGTAATTGAATTCGGACTAAGGTTTGTGTGAAAAAGATAAATCTTTCTAGAGTCTAAAGACTCTGCGTCAGATTTCCTATTTTCACTGTAACCTTTTAACGTCCTCATATCTTGTATAAACGAGGAAAGATGTACGACTTATCCCGTGAGGTTTCATGAGCGCTGAAAGCGTAGTAACAACGAATCATGAGAAGTCAGCCGAGCCCATAGTAGTGAGGAAACTTCTGTAGTGGAAGTGGAGCGAAGGGGTGAATACTCAAACAGTCTGGGGAGAGACTGTTTGAGGTCTGTCGCTAGAAAGAGAAAACGACAGATCGAAGTAATCCTACTTCACTTGTGTCTGTAAAATGAGTGGTCTGATAGAACTGGACTTTGACACGTAATGACTAGATGAAGGTTCACCAATATAAGATGTCCCTCAGGCACCAAAACAAGAAAGGAATACGCACATGTCAAAACTGCTAGATAAGATATTATCACGCGAAAATATGCTGGAAGCCTACAATCAAGTAAAATCCAATAAAGGCTCAGCTGGGATTGATGGAATGACTATCGAAGAGATGGATAATTATCTCAGACAAAACTGGCGCTTGACTAAGGAACTGATAAAACAGAGAAAATATAAGCCTCAACCAGTTCTTAAAGTTGAGATACCTAAACCAGACGGAGGCATCCGTCAACTAGGAATTTCAACAGTTATGGATAGAATGATTCAACAGGCCATTGTCCAAGTCATGAGCCCCATTTGTGAACCCCATTTCTCAGATACGAGTTATGGTTTCAGACCAAATAGGTCATGTGAAAAAGCCATCATGAAGCTCTTAGAATACTTAAATGACGGCTATGAGTGGATAGTGGATATAGACCTAGAGAAATTTTTCGATACAGTTCCTCAAGATAGATTGATGTCCTTAGTACATAACATTATCGAAGACGGAGATACGGAATCCTTGATTCGTAAGTATCTTCATTCAGGTGTTATCATTAATGGTCAACGTTATAAAACACTAGTTGGTACACCACAGGGAGGAAATTTATCTCCTCTCTTATCCAATATCATGCTTAATGAATTGGACAAGGAATTAGAAAAGAGGGGACTTCGATTTGTGCGCTACGCAGATGATTGTGTGATACGGTCGGAAGCGAGGCAGCCGCTAAGCGTGTGATGTATTCAGTCAGTCGTTTTATTGAGAAACGGCTAGGTTTGAAAGTAAACATGACCAAGACTAAGATTACCAGACCAAGAGAGTTGAAATATCTAGGTTTTGGGTTCTGGAAATCATCAGATGGTTGGAAAAGTCGTCCACATCAAGATAGTGTTCGGAGATTTAAGCTTAAATTGAAGAAACTAACACAGAGGAAATGGAGTATAGACCTAACAAGACGTATTGAGCAACTGAATTTGTCTATTCGAGGATGGATAAACTATTTCTCATTGGGAAATATGAAAAGTATAGTCGCCAGCATAGATGAGCGCTTGCGTACTCGCCTACGAGTGATTATCTGGAAGCAATGGAAGAAGAAATCGAGACGATTATGGGGATTGCTTAAGTTAGGAGTTCCTAAATGGATAGCAGATAAGGTATCTGGCTGGGGCGACCATTATCAATTAGTAGCTCAGAAGTCGGTACTTAAACGTGCTATATCAAAACCAGTCCTGGAAAAACGTGGACTGGTTTCGTGTTTGGATTATTACCTTGAACGACATGCGTTAAAAGTTAGTTGAACCGCCGTATGCCGAACGGCACGTACGGTGGTGTGAGAGGGGCTAGAGATTATCCCCTACTCGATTAACTCCCCTGAAATTTATTTTAATTATGCAAATTTCACGTATTTTTGATGCTGAGACGACGATCCTGGGAACTTTTCAGATATTTTTTTGACTATCTAAATCTATCATTAGAAAAGCTTAGAGCGCCAAAGGATTTGAGCGTTTTTCTGATTTTTAAGACTTTTTCCCAGTCTCTTTTTCGATTGAAGATGTAATTATTCTACTAACTAACTTCTTAGTACTAGCCAACAACGATAATCATAATTCCTCCTAAAATTAGGAATAATAAAGGCAATAGTTTTTGTTTTTTCATGTAAAAAACCTCACTTTTGTTTTCTGCTATTTTATGCTAAAATATTAAAAATCAAATTTAATTCCAAAGTTTGTAACTAAAGGGGGAGCGCTACATGTCTAATTCATTTGTCAAGTTGTTAGTCTCTCAATTATTTGCAAATTTAGCAGATATTTTCTTTAGAGTAACAATCATTGCTAACATATACATTATTTCAAAATCAGTAATTGCCACATCACTAGTTCCTATCTTAATAGGAATATCCTCTTTTGTTGCGAGTCTTTTAGTTCCGTTGGTTACTAAAAGGTTAGCGCTAAATAGGGTTTTATCTTTATCTCAATTTGGAAAGACTATATTATTGGCGATACTGGTAGGAATGTTTACCGTAATGCAATCCGTAGCGCCTTTGGTGACCTATCTATTTGTTGTTGCAATTTCCATACTAGATGGTTTTGCAGCACCCGTTTCCTATGCTATTGTGCCACGCTATGCGACCGATTTGGGTAAGGCTAATTCAGCCTTATCAATGACTGGTGAAGCTGTTCAATTGATAGGTTGGGGATTAGGTGGACTCTTGTTTGCAACAATTGGTCTGTTACCTACCACGTTTATCATTTTAGTCTTGTATATCATTTCTAGCTTTCTGATGTTATTTCTTCCTAACGCTGAAGTGGAGGTGTTAGAGTCAGAAACTAATCTTGAAATTTTACTCAAAGGTTGGAAGTTAGTTGCTAGAAATCCTAGATTAAGACTTTTTGTATCAGCAAATTTATTGGAAATTTTTTCAAATACGATTTGGGTTTCTTCCATTATACTTGTTTTTGTAACGGAGTTATTAAATAAAACGGAAAGTTACTGGGGATATTCTAATACAGCATACTCTATTGGTATTATAATTAGTGGCTTAATTGCTTTTAGGCTATCTGAAAAGTTCCTTGCTGCTAAATGGGAAAGTATTCTTTTTCCTCTTGTAGCTATGGCAATAGTGACACTGACTATTCTATATTTTCCAAACGCACAGATGTTTTTATTATTTTCAGCTTTAGTTGGTATGTTATCGCAACTAAAAGAAGTTCCTGAAAGTGTATTTCTTCAGGAAACAGTAGAGGAAAATCATTTAGTTAATGTCTATTCCGTTCTTGAAGTGATTTCTACATTAGCATTTTCAGTATTTGTTTTGCTAATGAGCTATATTACTGAGAGTTTTGGTATTAGCATCAGTTTTTGGCTATCAGCCATTTGTCTGATGATAGAAGCTATTTTAATTTATATCAGACGAGATTATTTTAAATGAGAGAGTGGTTAAAAAGTCTTTAAAAATCAGAAAAGCGCATAGTATCAGGTGTTGAAAAAACTTGATATTGTGTGTTTTATTATGGGAAGATTTACTTCATTGTCTCCTGAAATGGAGTTTTGAAGCAGGATCACTCTATTTGAAAATATACATAGAAAAACTGTATAATCCTTAAAATAAGCTGAAATCTATTGGAAACATACGGTAAACAATTGAAAAGATACTATATAAAGTGGTACAATGGTAGAAAAATAAGCTAGTAAGAATCACTCTTATTTTAGCGAAAAATTACAGAAATGAATGGTTTTTCTTGATGAAACAGAGAAAAGAATTGTACCTCTTTCTTGGTCGGACAGCCTTGTATTTTCTTATCTTTCTAGGGCTGCTTTACTTCTTTAGCTATCTTGGTCAGGGTCAAGGAAGCTTTATCTATAATGAATTTTAACTTGAAGGAGAATCCCTATTGTGTCAAATAAACCAATAGCAGATATGATTGAAACCATTGAGCATTTTGCTCAGACACAGCCTAGCTATCCTGTCTATAATGTTTTGGGGCAGGAACACACTTATGGCGATTTAAAGGCTGATTCGGATAGTTTGGCTGCAGTCATTGACCAACTAGGCTTGCCTGAAAAGTCTCCTGTGGTTGTTTTTGGTGGCCAAGAATATGAAATGTTGGCAACCTTTGTAGCGCTGACTAAGTCAGGTCATGCCTACATTCCAATTGATAGCCATTCGGCCTTGGAGCGAGTTTCAGCTATTTTAGAAGTAGCAGAGCCAAGCTTGATTATTGCCATTTCAGCCTTTCCCTTGGAGCAGGTTTCTACACCAATGATAAATCTAGCTCAGGTTCAAGAAGCCTTTGCCCAAGGGAACAACTATGAAATCACGCATCCAGTCAAGGGAGATGATAATTACTACATTATCTTTACTTCTGGTACGACTGGTAAGCCTAAGGGAGTGCAGATTTCACATGATAATCTCCTCAGCTTTACAAACTGGATGATTACGGATAAGGAATTTGCGACACCGAGTCGTCCGCAAATGCTGGCACAGCCACCTTATTCTTTTGACTTGTCTGTCATGTATTGGGCACCGACCTTGGCACTTGGTGGTACGCTTTTCACTCTTCCTTCAGTCATCACTCAGGACTTTAAGCAACTCTTTGCGGCTATCTTTTCATTGCCAATCGCTATCTGGACATCAACACCATCCTTTGCAGATATGGCCATGTTGTCTGAATACTTCAACAGTGAGAAAATGCCTGGAATCACGCATTTCTACTTTGATGGTGAAGAATTGACGGTCAAAACAGCTCAAAAACTGCGCGAGCGTTTCCCAAATGCCCGTATCATCAATGCTTACGGCCCAACAGAAGCGACAGTAGCTCTGTCAGCAGTTGCCGTGACAGACGAGATGTTAGCGACTCTCAAACGCCTACCAATCGGCTATACCAAGGCTGATTCTCCAACCTTTATCATTGACGAGGAAGGAAATAAACTGCCAAATGGTGAGCAGGGAGAAATCATTGTTTCTGGGCCAGCTGTTTCAAAAGGTTATATGAAAAATCCTGAAAAAACAGCAGAAGCCTTCTTTGAGTTTGAAGGTCTGCCAGCCTATCACACAGGCGATGTGGGAACCATGACAGATGAGGGCTTGCTTCTCTACGGCGGACGCATGGACTTCCAGATTAAGTTTAACGGTTACCGCATTGAGTTAGAAGATGTCTCTCAAAACCTCAACAAGTCTCGCTTTATCGAATCTGCTGTCGCAGTACCGCGCTATAACAAGGACCACAAGGTACAAAATCTATTGGCTTATGTCATCTTAAAAGACGGTGTTCGTGAGCAGTTTGAGCGAGATATCGATATTACCAAGGCCATCAAGGAAGACCTGACAGACATCATGATGTCCTATATGATGCCATCTAAATTCCTTTACCGAGACAGTTTGCCACTAACTCCAAATGGAAAGATTGACATCAAAGGATTGATTAACGAGGTGAATAAGAGATGATGGAGTTTTTTCAACAGCTTCCTCATTTAGAGCCATATGGCAATCCTCAGTATTTTGTTTATGTGATTGCTGCAACCTTGCCCATCTTTATAGGTCTCTTTTTCAAGAAACGCTTTGCCTGGTATGAAGTGTTGGTAAGTCTCTTCTTTATTGTCACCATGTTGGTGGGTGGAAAGACCAATCAACTAGCTGCCTTGGGTATTTACCTTTGCTGGGAAATATTGCTCCTGCTTTTCTACAAGCATTATCGAAAAAGCAAGGATGGCAAGTGGGTCTTCTACTTAGTTAGTTTTCTGTCCCTACTTCCGATTATCTTTGTCAAGGTGCAACCAGCTATCAATGGAACGCAGTCTTTGCTTGGGTTCTTGGGAATTTCTTACCTGACCTTTCGTTCGGTTGGGATTATCATCGAGCTGAGAGATGGAGTGATTAAGGATTTTACCCTCTGGGAATTCCTCCGTTTCCTTCTCTTCATGCCAACTTTCTCGAGTGGTCCAATCGATCGCTTTAAGCGATTTAATGAAAATTATCAGGCTATTCCTGAGCGAGATGAGTTGATGGATATGCTGGATGAATCTGTCCGCTATATCATGCGGGGCTTTTTGTATAAGTTTATCCTAGCTCATGTTTTAGGAGAGACCTTACTACCTCCTCTGAAGAATTTAGCCTTGCAGTCAGGTGGCTTCTTTAATCTCTATGCCTTGGCAGTTATGTATACTTTTGGTCTGGAGCTCTTCTTTGACTTTGCAGGTTATTCTATGTTTGCTTTGGCCATCTCAAACTTGATGGGAATCCGTAGCCCTATCAACTTTAACAAGCCCTTTTTATCAAGGGATTTAAAGGAGTTTTGGAATCGCTGGCATATGAGTCTGTCCTTCTGGTTCCGTGACTTTGTCTTTATGCGAATGGTGATGGTGCTAACCAGAAAGAAAGTCTTTAAAAATCGTAATGTAACCTCAAGCATGGCCTACATTGTAAATATGCTGATTATGGGATTTTGGCATGGCGTGACCTGGTACTATATCGCCTATGGACTCTTTCATGGACTAGGCTTGGTCATCAATGATGCCTGGGTTCGCAAGAAAAAAACGCTCAATAAGGAACGGAAAAAAGCAGGGAAGGCTGCCCTACCTGAGAATCGCTGGATTCAGTTGCTTGGCATGGTTGTCACTTTCCATGTTGTCATGTTGTCATTCTTAATCTTTTCTGGATTCTTGAATAATCTATGGTTTAAAAAATAAAAGGAAATAAAATATGGATATCAAATCAGAAGTTATTGAAATTATTGATGAGTTGTTTATGGAAGATGTTTCTGACATGATGGATGAAGATCTTTTTGATGCAGGTGTCTTGGATAGTATGGGAACGGTTGAGTTGATTGTGGAGATTGAGAACCGTTTTGACATTCGTGTCCCTGTAACAGAGTTTGGTCGTGACGACTGGAATACAGCTAATAAAATCATAGCTGGTATTGTGGAGCTACAAAATGCTTAAACGCTTATGGATGATCTTCGGACCGGTCTTGATCGCTGGTTTGTTGGTTTTTCTGCTCATTTTCTTTTATCCTACTGAGATGCATCATAATCTAGGAGCTGAAAAGCGTTCAGCAGTGGCTACTACTATCGATAGTTTTAAGGAGCGAAGTCAAAAAGTCAGAGCACTATCTGATCCAAATGTGCGTTTTGTTCCCTTCTTTGGCTCTAGTGAATGGCTTCGTTTTGACGGTGCTCATCCTGCGGTATTAGCTGAGAAATACAATCGTTCCTACCGTCCTTATCTTTTAGGACAGGGGGGAGCTGCATCGCTTAACCAATATTTTGGAATGCAACAGATGTTACCACAGCTGGAGAATAAACAAGTTGTGTATGTTATCTCACCTCAGTGGTTCAGTAAAAATGGCTATGATCCAGCAGCCTTCCAGCAGTATTTTAATGGAGACCAGTTGACTAGTTTTCTGAAACATCAATCTGGGGATCAGGCTAGTCAATATGCAGCGACTCGCTTACTGCAACAGTTCCCAAACGTAGCTATGAAGGACCTGGTTCAGAAGTTGGCAAGTAAAGAAGAATTGTCGACAGCAGACAATGAAATGATTGAATTATTGGCTCGTTTTAATGAACGCCAAGCCTCCTTTTTTGGTCAGTTTTCGGTTAGAGGCTATGTTAACTACGATAAGCATGTAGCTAAGTATTTAAAAATCTTGCCAGACCAGTTTTCTTATCAAGCAATAGAAGATGTTGTCAAAGCAGATGCTGAAAAAAATACTTCCAATAATGAGATGGGAATGGAAAATTATTTCTATAATGAGCAGATCAAGAAGGATTTGAAGAAATTAAAGGATTCTCAGAAAAGCTTTACCTATCTCAAGTCGCCAGAGTATAATGACTTGCAGTTGGTTTTAACACAGTTTTCTAAATCTAAGGTAAACCCGATTTTTATCATTCCACCTGTTAATAAAAAATGGATGGACTATGCTGGTCTACGAGAGGATATGTACCAACAAACGGTGCAGAAGATTCGCTACCAGTTAGAAAGTCAAGGTTTTACCAATATAGCAGATTTTTCTAAGGACGGCGGGGAGCCTTTCTTTATGAAGGACACCATTCACCTTGGTTGGTTGGGTTGGTTGGCTTTTGACAAGGCAGTTGATCCTTTCCTATCCAATCCCACACCAGCTCCGACTTACCATCTGAATGAGCGCTTTTTCAGCAAAGATTGGGCGACTTATGATGGAGATGTCAAAGAATTTCAATAGATAATATAATATAGAAGAGTTCAAGAATGAAACTAGTTTTCACGTTTTTTCTTGACTCTTTTTTTGCTTGTGATATAATTAACTGGTAAACAAAATGTCAAAGAATAGTATTTTTCTCTTAAAAAAGAGAAGTCTAAAAGGAAAGGAGTCAGATATGAGACAGCTAGCAAAGGATATCAATGCTTTTTTGAATGAGGTGATTTTGCAGGCGGAAAATCAGCATGAAATCCTAATAGGTCATTGCACTAGCGAGGTGGCCCTGACCAATACTCAGGAGCATATCCTTATGCTCTTGTCAGAGGAATCTTTAACAAATTCAGAATTGGCCCGTCGTCTCAATGTCAGTCAGGCGGCAGTTACCAAGGCCATTAAGTCTTTGGTCAAGGAAGGGATGTTGGAAACATCTAAAGATTCTAAAGATGCGCGTGTGATTTTTTATCAGTTGACTGACTTGGCTCGTCCAATCGCTGAGGAGCACCACCATCACCATGAGCATACACTTTTAACCTATGAACAAGTGGCGACTCAGTTTACTCCAAATGAACAAAAAGTGATTCAGCGGTTTTTGACTGCTTTAGTAGGAGAAATCAAATAATGAGATATATTACGGTAGAGGATTTGTCCTTCTATTATGATAAGGAGCCTGTTCTTGAACATATCAATTATTGTGTTGATAGTGGGGAATTTGTTACCTTGACTGGGGAAAATGGAGCGGCTAAGACGACGCTCATCAAGGCTAGTCTTGGAATTCTGCAACCACGCATTGGAAAGGTGGCTATTTCAAAGACAAATACGCAAGGTAAGAAATTGAGAATAGCCTATCTTCCTCAACAAATTGCCAGTTTTAATGCTGGTTTTCCAAGTACGGTCTATGAATTTGTCAAGTCGGGTCGCTATCCGAGAAAAGGCTGGTTCCGTCGTTTGAATGCTCATGATGAGGAGCATATCAAGGCTAGTCTGGACTCAGTTGGCATGTGGGAACATCGAGACAAACGCTTGGGGTCTCTATCTGGGGGACAAAAGCAGCGAGCGGTGATTGCGCGTATGTTTGCTTCTGACCCTGATGTGTTTATCCTAGACGAGCCGACAACGGGGATGGATGCAGGAAGTAAAAATGAATTTTACGAACTCATGCACCACAGCGCCCATCATCATGGCAAGGCTGTTTTGATGATTACCCATGACCCTGAAGAAGTTAAGGATTATGCGGATCGCAATATTCATCTAGTCCGTAACCAAGACTCGCCATGGCGTTGTTTCAACGTTCATGAGAATGGCCAGGAGGTGGGTCATGCTTAGTTTATTATCTTACGACTTTATACAACGCGCCTTTTTGGCGGTTATTGCTATGAGTCTTTTCTCACCGGTATTGGGAACCTTCCTCATCTTGCGTCGTCAGAGTTTGATGAGTGATACCCTTAGCCACGTCTCACTTTCAGGTGTAGCCTTTGGTCTGGTTTTGGGGATTTCTCCAACTGTTTCTACTATTGCCATTGTCTTGATTGCGGCGGTCTTTCTGGAGTATCTCCGTACGGTTTACAAGAGCTTTATGGAAATCGGGACAGCTATCCTCATGTCAACAGGTCTGGCTGTTTCTCTGATTGTCATGAGCAAGGGTAAAAGCTCGAGTTCAATGAGTTTGGACCAATATCTCTTTGGTTCGATCGTGACTATCAGTGAAGAACAGGTCATTTCCCTCTTTGTCATTGCGGCGGTTGTTTTGATTTTGACCTTTCTCTTTCTTCGTCCTATGTATATCTTAACTTTTGACGAAGATACGGCCTTTGTGGATGGCTTGCCAGTTCGTACCATGTCCATTCTTTTTAACATGGTGACAGGGGTGGCTATTGCCCTTATGATTCCTGCAGCAGGAGCTCTTCTGGTATCGACCATTATGGTCTTGCCAGCTAGTATTGCCCTGCGTCTGGGGAAAAACTTTAAATCGGTTATGCTGCTTGCCAGTGCGATTGGCTTTTTGGGAATGGTAGCAGGACTTTATATTTCCTACTATGCAGAAACACCTGCAAGTGCAAGTATTACCATTATTTTTGTAACTGTCTTTATACTAATCAGTTTAGTAAGACGTTTTATCAAATAGGAGACGAACGTGAAAAAAATTAGCTTATTACTAGCCAGTCTATGTGCCTTGTTTTTAGTGGCTTGTTCCAATCAAAAACAGGCAGATGGTAAACTCAATATCGTGACAACCTTTTACCCTGTCTATGAATTTACCAAGCAAGTCGCAGGAGATACGGCTAATGTAGAACTCCTAATCGGTGCTGGGACAGAACCTCATGAATACGAACCATCTGCCAAGGCAGTTGCCAAAATCCAAGATGCAGATACCTTCGTTTATGAAAATGAAAACATGGAAACATGGGTACCTAAATTGCTAGATACCTTGGATAAGAAAAAAGTGAAAACCATCAAGGCGACAGGCGATATGTTGCTCTTGCCAGGTGGCGAGGAAGAAGAGGGAGACCATGACCATGGAGAAGAAGGTCATCACCATGAGTTTGACCCCCATGTTTGGTTATCACCAGTTCGTGCCATTAAACTAGTAGAGCACATCCGCGACAGCTTGTCAGCAGATTATCCTGATAAAAAAGAGACCTTTGAGAAGAATGCAGCTGCCTATATCGAAAAATTGCAATCCTTGGATAAGGCTTACGCAGAAGGCTTGTCTCAAGCAAAACAAAAGAGCTTTGTGACTCAACACGCAGCCTTTAACTATCTTGCCTTGGACTATGGACTCAAACAAGTCGCAATCTCAGGCCTTTCTCCAGATGCAGAGCCATCAGCTGCTCGCTTGGCAGAATTGACAGAGTATGTCAAGAAAAATAAAATCGCCTATATCTATTTTGAAGAAAATGCCTCACAAGCCCTTGCTAACACACTTTCAAAAGAAGCAGGTGTCAAAACTGATGTCCTCAATCCTTTAGAAAGTCTGACAGAAGAGGACACCAAGGCTGGAGAAAACTACATTTCCGTGATGGAGAAAAACCTCAAGGCTTTGAAACAAACAACAGACCAAGAAGGCCCAGCAATCGAACCTGAAAAGGCAGAGGATACCAAGACAGTCCAAAATGGTTACTTCGAGGATGCAGCTGTCAAGGACCGCACCTTGAGTGACTATGAAGGTAACTGGCAATCAGTTTATCCTTTCCTTGAAGACGGCACGTTTGACCAAGTCTTTGACTACAAGGCTAAGTTGACTGGTAAGATGACCCAGGCTGAGTACAAGGCTTACTATACAAAAGGCTATCAGACAGATGTGACTAAGATTAACATTACTGATAATACTATGGAATTTGTTCAAGGTGGACAAAGCAAGAAATACACTTACAAGTATGTCGGTAAGAAAATTTTGACTTACAAGAAAGGCAATCGTGGCGTGCGTTTCCTCTTTGAAGCCACAGATGCTGACGCTGGACAATTCAAGTATGTTCAGTTTAGTGACCACAATATCGCCCCAGTTAAGGCAGAACATTTCCATATCTTCTTTGGAGGCACAAGCCAAGAAGCCCTCTTTGAAGAAATGGACAACTGGCCAACCTACTACCCAGATAACCTATCTGGCCAAGAAATCGCCCAAGAAATGTTGGCGCATTGATGAGAAATCGACTAGTTCATAAGAGCTAGTCGGTTTTTTGATACTAGATGGCTAACTTCATTATAGACCTTTCAGAACTAAGGGAACCTGAAAAAATAAATAAAACTCTTGAAATATCTGGGCTTATATGCTAGAATGTAGTTAGTGTATAAGGTTCATTAGAACACCAAAGCCCCTAACTAGTGCCATAGTTAAGGGCTTTTTTGACGTATCTTAGCGATTTAACGGGTGTTTATAGGCTAGTCATTCGGTCTACTTCTTACCATCTAGCCATTTGCAGACGAAATACAAGATAATTCCAGCTATAACATCTGCTATAATAGTAAGAGCAAGCTCTGGTATAAGGCTCATTAGTTTCACCTCCTCTCACGAACCCATAGGAACGTAATCGGTAACCGATGACAAAAATAGTATACCACAATACATTTAGATCATCAAGGTCACTTAATTCTTGAACTATTGTAGATTATATGCTAAAATGTAGTTAATTGATAAGGTTCATTAGAACACCAAAGCCCCTAACTATGGCCGTAGTTAAGGGCTTTTTTGACGTATCTTAGCGATTTAACGGGTGTTTATAGGCTAGTCATTCGGTCTACTTCTTACCATCTAGCCATTTGCAGACGAAATACAAGATAATTCCAGCTATAACATCTGCTATAATAGTAAGAGCAAGCTCTGGTATAAGGCTCATTAGTTTCACCTCCTCTCACGAACCCATAGGAACGTAATCGGTAACCGATGACAAAAATAGTATACCACAATACATTTAGATCATCAAGGTCACTTAATTCTTGAAATATAGGGTCTAGGCGACAAAGTCTTTAAAATCAGAAAAACGCATAATATCAGGTGTGCAAAAACTTGATACTATGCGTTTTATTGTGGGAAGGTTTACTCCATTTTCTCCTGAAATTGAGTTTTTGTCCAGCCTCTGTTTTTAGGGTTGCTGAGAAAATAATGTCATGTGGTGAATATTTGTAAATCAGTCAGCAGACAGAACGAATACTCTTCGAAAATCTCTTCACATCATGTCAGCTTCGTCTTTCCGTATATATGTGACTGACTTCATCAGTTCTATCTACAACCTCAAAACAGTGTTTCGAGCTGACTTCATCAGTTTTCAAATCTGTACTTTGAGCAAGCTGAGACTAGCTTCCTATTTGATTTTCATTGAATATCAGAAACCCATTCTCCATCAAATAATTCGACTGCGTCTAATAATTTTTGATCTGGCACGGTGTCTGAAATAAAGGTTGTGTATTTGGAGAGGGGATTAATTTTAAAAAATCCAGTCTTGTAAAATTTAGAACTATCAATCAGTAAGATGGTTTCATGGGCTTTGTCAATAATATTCTTTTTTGAAATAGCTTGGCTGAGAGAAGCTTCATAAACATATTGGTCATCAATACCTCTTGCTGAACAAAATGCTAAATCGATATTAAAATGATCTAATAAAGAATTTTCCTTATCATAGTTGACCACGGAACAGGATTGATGTTTGACCTCGCCAGATGTGATAAAGATTTTGGAGCTATCTTTAACAGTTTCAGATAGGGTTTGTGCAGTATGTAAACCATTTGTAAAAATAATCAAATTATCAAGTTCAGAAAGATAGGGACAAAGTTCGTAGACAGTAGTACTGGAATCCAGATAAACACACATACCAGACCGAATAAAGTCTTTAGCGAGACTAGCGATTAGTCTTTTTTGCCTAGTACTTTCTCCTTCCCGTATTTGATGAGAAAGTTCAATTGTGTTCATAGAGGACAGGGTCACGTATCCGTGCTTTCTTTTGATAAGACCTTGATTTTCTAAGAAAATTAAATCGCGACGTAAGGTACTTGTGCTGGAGAAAGTGATTTCTGCCAGCTCTTTTACGGCAATTCTTTTTTTCTTTTTGATAATTTCAATCAATTCAAGTACACGTTCATCTTTTATCATAAGCTCCTCCTAATTTATCATTTCAACTATATTATAGCACAAATTGGAGGAATTTGAATTATTTTTATGAATATTGGGTTAACATTTGAACATTATTCAAGTAAGCGTTCACATATTGAAAAAATAAAACGTGGGGATTATAATAAAGTTAATCAAGGACGAAGAGAGAAGAAAAATGGAAGCGGTTTTAGCAATAGATTTAGGTGCGACTTCTGGAAGAGCAATCGTTGGTTACCTTTCTGAAAATAAACTAGTAATGGAAGAAATAAATCGCTTTTCTAATCTACCTATTAGAGTAAAAGGGCATTTATCTTGGGATATTGACTTTCTACTAGCTAAAATTCTTGAAAGTATCCGCTTGGCTAATACTAGTTACAAGATTTTATCTATCGGTATTGACACATGGGGAGTTGATTTTGGACTGATTGATAATGAAGGTAAGCTGTTATTACAACCTGTTCATTATCGTGATGAAAGAACAAAGGGAGTGTTAAAGGAAATATCTGAAATGACTGAATTAGAAAAACTGTATTCAGAGACAGGAAATCAGATTATGGAGATAAATACCTTGTTTCAACTCTTTAAGGCACGTCAAGAATCTCCTGACTCTTTCTATAAGACCAATAAGATTCTTTTAATGCCAGATTTGTTTAATTATCTCTTGACAGGTAAGTTTGCTACAGAAAAAAGCATTGCTTCAACAACTCAATTATTTGATCCTAGGAGTCAAAACTGGAATCAGAATATCTTAAAACTATTTGAATTGGATTCATCTTTACTTCCTGAGATTGTTTCAGAGGGAAATGTTCTTGGAAGGATAAAAAAGGAGTATGGTTTAGGCGATATTCCTGTTGTGAATGTTTGTAGTCATGATACAGCAAGTGCGATTGTCTCAGTACCTAAGACAGAAGGTAGTTTATTTATTTCATCAGGTACTTGGTCTTTGGTTGGAGTGGAACTTACTTCACCGATTCTTACTACCGAATCCTTCAGTTATGGATTTACAAATGAAGTCGGTAAAGATGGAGAGATTACATTTCTGAAGAATTATACAGGGTTGTGGATCATAGAGGAACTAAGACGTTCATTTGAACGAAGAGGGAAAGCCTATTCTTTTGATGATATTAGGACAATGGTGGAGAAAGAAAAAGAAAATCTTCCTCTGATTGATACTGAATCAACTGAATTTGCAACAGAATCTGATATGTACAAGACTTTGACAGAATATCTAGCTTATCATCATGAAACTAGAGAGTGGACAGATGGACAACTATTTAAGATTGTTTATGAAAGCCTAGCTGAAACGTATAGGAAAGCGATAGAGTTACTAGAAGAACTAACTCATAAGGTTTATAAGAGGATATATGTGATTGGAGGAGGTGCTAGAGCCAGTTATTTTAACCAAATGATTGCTGATAGAACTGGTAAAGAAGTTCTTACAGGTTCAACTGAGGCTACAGCTGTGGGGAATATTGTTGTGCAGCTATTGAGTCAAGGTAAAATAAACGAGGATACAGAGTTAAAGGATATTATGACAAATATTGCTGATACAAAATATTATTATCCTCAGCTATCATAAACAAAAATAAAAAAACGGAGGTTTTGTCATGAACAAAAAAAGTCTTTTGAAATGCGCTGTTATCGGGTTAGTAGCTACCTTTGGTTTAGCAGCTTGTGGAACATCTAAGGATGCAAGCGGTGGAAGTTCTTCTGGTAAAGAAGTATTAGAATTTTATCATGGGTATCATCATAGTGAAGATGAATGGCCTGTAGCGAAGACTATGCGAGATTTATATGATAAATTTGCAGAAGAACATAAAGATAGTGGTGTAGAATTTAAACCAACTCCTGTAAATGGTGATTTGAAGGATATAATGAATAACAAGGTTGCTAGTGGTGAATTTCCTGATGTGATTGACCTAGCAGGTAATGCAGTATCATTAGCTGCGATTGAACAAAAACTTGTTTTAGATTTGAAACCATATATCGATTCAAATAAGCTTGAAAAAAATGTTGGTTTGAACTATAAGCAAAACCAAAAAGATGGAAAAATTTATACAGTTCACGAACAGTTATTTACAATGGGTTTGTGGTACAACAAGGACATATTTGCAAAAGCGGGTGCTAAGACACCTGATCAGTGGAATACTTGGGATGATTTCACTCAGGCAATGGCAAGCATTAGAAAACAAGATGGAGTGTATGCATTTGGTGCTGGAGAACCATCTATTCGCTTGTTTAATACAGTATTAGGAACCACAGAAAATGGACGTAAATTATTAGATAAACCATTAACAAAAGAAGGAATTGAATCTAAAGAATTTGCAGATGCTTTGAAAATGGTTATGAAAGAAATTCAAGCTAATGGTTCTAAGAATGCTGGTGGCGATGCCAATGCTTATTCCAAAGATTTCCAAGAAGGTAAATCTGCAGTATTCTTTAATGGTGTGTGGGCTTCTGGTGAGATGTCTAAGAACCCAAGTCTTGCACCTGGAATCTATCCTGCAGGTGTAGCAATTAGTTCTTCTGGAGGTGGTATCACTATCTCAAGTAAGATGTCTGAAGCTAAACAAAAACTAGCTCTTGAGTTTTTGAAATATATGACTAGCGATGATGTACAAAAAGTAATTTTTGAAAAAGTAGGAGCAAATCCTTCTAATGAAAATGTAAATGTAAAAGAACTTTCAGAAAAGAGTTCAGAAGCTACTACTAAAATTTTAGGACAAGCAATCACTCAAGTTAAGAATGCAAAAGCAGTTGTTCCAACTGTAAGTGATGTTTGGGGTGGCGATGTACACACAGCTATTATCAATGCATTGACAGAAAGTGCTGCTGAAAATGTAGATGTTGATCAAAAAGTAAAATCTACTCAAGATGTGTTGAAATCATTGATTGGTTAATTGTTTTAGGGAGTGAAAACGAAGCTCAGTTGGCACTGCCAACTGAGCTTGATTTTACTTATATAGTTGAAAAAAGGAGTTTGTTTATGGCACAAAAAATTATGAGCCTACAAAATAGGAAGAATCAAAAAAGACGATTTATCTTTTTATTTCTTTTGCCAACGTTGATTTGTTTCTTTCTATTTTATTTTTATTCTGTAGTAACAATCTTTTTAACTTCATTTGCTAAATGGGATTATACAAATTTAAACACCCCTGAGTTTCTTGGATTTGATAAATTATTTGAAAATTATAGGTATGTTTTTAAAGAATACCCATTTTTTACAGAAGCTCTAATTAATTCTGTTCGTTGGGCTGTAATTGGTGTTATTATTCAAGTTCCTTTAGCTGTATCTGTTGCAATTACATTATCTAAGAAATTAAAAGGCTGGAAGATATCTAGGAATCTTTATATTGTACCAAGTATCATTTCTAGTGCTGCTATGGGCTTGATTTTTCTTCAAATCTATAATCCAAACTATGGTGTTGTTAACCAAATTATTCATCTATTTAATCCATCGTTTAAAGATTCAGTACTGTTGACTCCAGGATTAAATATAGTAGCTATGACTGGCGCTTATATCTTCTTTGCAGGAGCATCAACCATTATGATTCTTGGGCAAATTTTTGCTATTCCAGAAGAAGTTCAAGAAGCTGCTATTTTAGACAATATTACTGGTTGGAGGAAAGAGTGGTATATTACGATTCCGATGATTAAGGGGACAATTAAAACTGTTTCAATTATGGCAGCAACTTCAGGGTTTTTGCTCTATAACGAAGTATTCTTTTTGACAAATGGTGCTGCAGGAACAAAAAGTATCAGTTTTGTTATTCGAGAATTAGCAGTGGCTAGCTCACGAACTCAGTATGCTCGTGCAAATACAATTGGAGTTATACAAATTTTAGGTGGAATGTTGATTATCGTTTGTATTAATATTTTATTCAGAGAAAGAAAAAGACTGAAAGGTGGGAAATGATTATGAATACACATATAAATGGTATTAGTAAAAAAGGCAAAGTTCTTATATATGGTTATATGCTCCTTACCATTTTAATTTCTATTTTCCCTATTGCGTGGATTTTTTTATCATCATTAAAAGCAGATCCTATGAAAAATCCAGGTATTAGTTTACCGACTGACTTTACTCTTGAAGGTTATATAAATGTTTTTACAAAACTTCATGTTTTCACTTACTTTTGGAATAGCTTTAAAGTAGTGTCTATATCAGTTATTATTAGCATTGTTATGATCTCCATGTCTTCATATGTTATTGCTAGGATGGAATTTAGAGGGAAGAAGTTGGTGACTTCTATGCTGTATTCTACTCTATTTATTCCAGCAACAGCTATGACTTTTCCAGTTTATAGATTAGTAAATGAGTTGGGGATTTATAATACCCCAGTTGCTCTAATTCTGGTCTACTCTTGTAGTGGAATTGCTATGAGTTTCTTTATTATAAAGAACTATTTTGAAATTATTCCAAAAGAATTGGAGGAGGCAGCAGAGATTGATGGTGCGACATATGCTCAAACTTTTTGGAAAGTGATGTTACCAATTGCTAGACCAGGAATTTTAACAGCAGCAGTACTTGCCTTTATTAATAACTGGAATGAATATTATTGGGCATCTATGTTGGTGATTGATAAAAATGAATTAACAGTACCAGCATTACTAGGTCAATTTACTACAAGTTTTAATACTAATTATAATGGTCTATTTTCAGCTATTGTTGTAATCGTATTACCACCAATCATTCTATTCGCATTTACAAGTAAATACTTCATTGAAGCTTTAGGAGGAGGAGCAGTAAAAGGATGAAACATACACTTGAAACTATCAATAGTAGAACTCAGTGGTTTAGAGAAGCAAGATTTGGGATGTTCATTCATTGGGGGTTATATTCTATTCCAGGAAAAGGGGAATGGATTCGTAGTCATCAGAAATTATCTATTGAAGATTATGAACCATATTTTCGAGCTTTTGATCCTAAGGAATATAACCCTAGAGAATGGGCTAAACAAGCAAAAGCTGCAGGGATGAAGTATATGGTTTTAACGGCTAAACATCATGATGGGTTTTGTTTGTTTGATTCAAAATTTACAGATTATAAAGCAACAAATACACCTGCAGGTAGAGATTTAGTTAAAGAATTTGTAGATGCTGTTCGAGCTGAAGGTTTAAAAGTAGGCTTATATTTTAGTTTGATTGACTGGCACCATCCTGATTTCCCTAAATATGCTGATCTAAATCATCCAATGAGAGGAAATGAAGCCTATCGAGATGAGAAAATTAACTTTGACAGTTATTTGGAGTATTTACACAATCAAGTTAAAGAAATTGTAACTGGTTATGGTCAGATTGACATATTATGGTTTGATTATTCTTATGAAGACATGGTGGGTGAAAAATGGGGAGCTTCAAAATTAATAGACATGGTTCGTCATTATCAGCCAAACGTTATCGTAGATAATAGATTAGAAACATCAGGTGAAGGATTCGGAAGTATCGTTACAGATGAAATTACCTCTTACGCTGGAGATTTTGTTAGTCCAGAGCAAATTGTTCCTCACGAAGGTATTCGAAACTTTAAAGGTGAACCTGTTCCTTGGGAACTTTGTCTAACTATGAATAACAATTGGGCTTATAATCCTACAGATTATCTATATAAGTCTAGTCAAACTTTGATAAGAAAGTTAGTGGAATGTGTTAGTAAAAACGGAAATATGATTCTTAATGTAGGCCCAGATGCTTTGGGAAGAATTAATGATTCAAGTAAGAAAATATTAGATAATTTTCATCGATGGATGTCTCGAAATGGTGAGGCAATTTATGGATGTAGTGGAGATGAAAATTTACCAAAACCAGATTGGGGATACTATACTCGTAATGGAAATACGGTTTATGCTCATGTATTTGAACAACCTATAGGTCCTTTAGCTCTTCTTGGTATTAGTAAAGAAAACGTAAAAAGAATGAGCTTTCTTCATGATGGAAGTGAGGTGAAAATTTCAGAAAGCTGGACGACCAATGCCTACAAAGGAATTTGTTTTGCACAGTTTGGAGAAGTTCCACATTTTACCTATCCATTACTAGACTTGATTGATAGCGTAATCAAAATTGAGTTGAGAGAGTAGTTTATATGAAAATTGAAAATAAAAATGTAAGACGTAATTTCTTTTGGGGAGATGGTCGATTTTATACTACTGATATCGTAAACAAACGGGCAGGAGTAATGATAAAAAATGTTTCGAAAGAAGAATTTACCATTACATTGGAGAATGGTATAAGACTTTCTTCAAATCATTTTTCAGCAATCGTTAGGGAAGAGGGAGATACGCGAATTCAGGTTTCTTTTGTTTGTCCTTCCATTCGTTTACGTTTAATCTTTGAATCGAGGGATGATGTTCTTTCGAAGCAATTAGTTTTAGAATCATCTACTGAGGTTATTAAATCTGTAGAGGTAGAGAGTTTTGAGTTTGAAACAGAAGACAATATTTTCTATCCGAAAAGACAAGATTGTATTAAGGAAATGGCGAATTTTTCCGGTTATTATGTAGAATTGGGACAACCTGTTTATGCGAATTCTTTATTCTTAGGAATGGAATTTCCAATGTCTGAAAACAAGGTAGATGGTAGACACTATGTATCAAGATATTACTTGGGAACTGTTGTAAATCAAGAAAAGAGTTTGTGGTCTTGTATTATTGGGGGAGCATGTTCTTATAAAAAAGAAGAGATTCAAGAGGCATTTTTTGAATATGTTGAAGGAATAGCTCAACCTAGTTATTTCCGTAAACAGTATAATTCCTGGTATGACCATATGACCGATATTACAGAGGAAGGTATTTTAAAAAGTTTTTCTGAGATTCGAGATGGATTTGAAAATCATGGAGTTCATTTAGATGCTTATGTTGTTGATGATGGTTGGACAAACTATCAATCAGTTTGGGAATTCAATCATAAATTCCCAAATGGTTTGAGAAATATTAAATATCTTGTAAATGGATTTGGTTCAAGCCTAGGATTGTGGATTGGTCCCCGAGGTGGTTACAATGGGACAGAAATCATTATGAGTGATTGGTTAGAAGCACATCCAGAGTTAAATATTGGATCTAAAAATTTGATTTCAAATGATGTAAACGTGGCTGATTTTAACTATCTCAATCAAATGAAGAAAAAGATGTTGGAATATCAAAAAGAATTCGATATCAGCTATTGGAAAATTGATGGTTGGTTACTTCAACCTGACAAACCTGATAAGAGTGGACCGCACGGTATGTATACCATGACAGCGGTTTATGAGTTCTTAATTCAACTGTTGATAGATCTAAGAAAGGAGAGAGGAGGAAAAGATTGTTGGTTAAACTTGACTTCTTATGTAAATCCTAGTCCATGGTTTTTACAGTGGGTCAATAGTTTATGGATTCAAATATCTCAAGATGTAGGCTTTACAGAGAATGCAGGTAATGATATCAATCGTATGATTACTTACCGAGATAGTCAGTATCAAGAATTTTTGGAAAAACGTGAGATACAGTTACCTATGTGGTCGATTTATAATCATGAACCAATCTATGCTGTCAGTGCAAATACCTGGTACATGGATCATCAAATGTTTGCATCAATACCAGATTTTGAAGCTTATCTATTATTTATTTCAACAAGAGGGAATGCTTTTTGGGAGTTTCACTATTCTTTTGATATGTTTGATGAAGAACGCTGGAAAGCCAATGCTCGTGCCGTCAAATGGATAGAGGAGAATTATCAAACACTAAAATATAGTAAAAAAATAGGAGGAAGTCCTGAAAAATTTGAAATTTATGGTTATAAGTGTCACAATCAGAAGACTTCTACTGAAATTCTCTCTCTGAGAAATCCTGCTCAGATTAAACAAAAAATAAAAATAGAGAATCTTTCGATAGAGAATTTTACCAGAGTAATTGGAGATTTTACTATTCAAGAAGATGAGATAGAATTGGCACCGTACTCTATCGTGATACTGAAGAAGTAAAGAAAAAATTATGAGGTAGAGATGACGATTTATATTAATAAGGACGAGACCGTTTTTCATTTGGCAATGAAAGATAGTAGTTATATTTTTAGAATTTTAGAAAATGGGGAACTTCAACATCTACATTTTGGGAAAAGGATTCATGTCAAGGAAAATTATAACCAATTGATGGCTTATGAAAAAAGAGGATTTGAAGTATCTTTTTCTGAAGAATTTGAGGATATTCAACAGTCTATGATACAAAATGAATATTCTTCATATGGGAAAGGAGATTTTCGGCATCCAGCCTTTCAAGTTCAAGGAATGAATGGTAGTAGGATAACGACACTAAAATATCAAGGTTTTGAACTTGAAAAAGGGAAAAATCGTCTTAACTCTCTACCTTCAACATTTGATGATATTGGTCAGTGTGCGGAAACATTAACGATTATTTTAACAGATTCCATATTAGATTTAACTGTTAGACTAAATTACACAATTTTTCCGGAATACAATGTCTTAGTTAGAAATACGGAATTTTTAAATAATAGCAATAATAAGTTGACTCTTTTGAAAGCAATGAGCTTACAGCTAGATCTACCTGATAGTCAATATGACTTTATTCAATTTTCTGGAGCATGGCTGAGGGAACGTCAGTTATATAGAACTTCGCTTAGACCAGGTATTCAAGCAATAGATAGCTTGAGATACTCATCAAGTCCTCAGCAAAATCCTTTCTTTATGCTATCAAGGAGGGAAACTACAGAGCATAGTGGTGAGGTTTATGGTTTTAACTTTATCTATTCTGGAAATTTTCAAAATATGATTGAAGTTGACCATTTTGACACCGCTAGAGTAACGGTAGGAATAAATCCAGTAGAATTTCGTTTTTTATTAAATCCTGCCGAAAGTTTTGTGACACCAGAAGCAATTGTGATCTATTCTGATCAAGGGATGAATCAGATGAGCCAACAACTATCAGATTTTTATCGACATCATTTAGTTAATCCTAATTTTTCTCAAGCTAGTCGTCCTATAATACTCAATAGTTGGGAAACATTTTATTTTGACTTGGGTACAGAAAAAATTTTAGATTTAGCAAAGGCTGCTAAAGATTTAGGGATAGAATTATTTGTACTGGATGATGGTTGGTTTGGTCATAGGAAAGATGACAAAAGTTCTCTGGGGGATTGGGTAACAGATAGAAGTCGCCTTCCTGAAGGTATTGGATTTCTTGCAGATGAAATTCACAAAATAGGTTTACAATTTGGCTTGTGGTTTGAGCCTGAAATGATTTCTATTGATAGTGATTTGTACAAGAATCATGCCGATTGGACTATCCATTTGTTAGACAGAGAGAAGTCAGTAGGAAGAAATCAATATGTGTTGGATTTGACGAGACAGGAAGTTGTTGATTACCTTTTTGATTCTATTTCTAAAATCATAATCAAAACAAATCTGGATTATATCAAATGGGATATGAATCGTCATATAACAGATATTTATAGTATTGAACTTGATTCTGAACAGCAGATGGAATTTGGTCATCGATATATCTTAGGTCTTTATCAGTTATTAGATCGTTTAATAACTAAGTTCCCTTCAGTTCTATTTGAATCTTGTTCTTCAGGTGGTGGACGTTTTGATTTAGGACTTATGTATTATGCACCGCAAGCGTGGACGAGTGATGATACGGACCCGATAGAAAGATTGAAAATTCAGCATGGAACTTCTTATGGATATTCTCCATCAATGATGACAGCCCATGTTTCTATTTCTCCAAATGAACAAAGTGGAAGACAAACGAGTTTGGACACTAGGACAAATGTAGCTTATTTTAGTTCTTTCGGTTATGAATTAGATGTTACGAGATTGTCGGTAGAAGAAAAAGAACAAGTGAGAGAACAAATTCAGTTTTATAAAAAATATCGTTCATTGCTTCAATATGGGGATTTCTATAGGATAAACAGTCCTTTTAGTTGTGATTCTGCTAGTTGGCAAGTTGTTTCAAAAGATAAATGCCAATCGATTTTATTGTATGCTCAATTGAATAGTAAGTTGAATCCAGGTTATACAAGAGTTTATTTTAGTGGTTTAGATAAAGATAAATGCTATTCCGTCTCTGGATTTGATGAGTTCTTTTATGGAGATGAATTAATGAATGCTGGAATAAAAGTAAGTTTAAGTAATTTAGCACTTTGTGTTCCAGAATATCTTACAAAATTATTTGTTATTGAGGAAGTTGTATGTAAATATTGAGGAAATAAAAATGGAAAGTAAAAAAATAGCAAAACAGATTTTAATAGCTACGGCTGTTTTAACAAGTTTTTTAGGAAGTAATTTGGTTTATGCAGATGTAGTTCAAAGTAATTCTAATAACAGAGCTAGTACTGAAACTGCTAGAGTAACAGGGAATAACTTAGAAAAACTTATTACTAAAGATAAAGAAATTGATAAAGAGATGACATATCTTTCAGATATGGATTGGTCTTCTGCAACTCATGGTGATATAGATAAAACAAAAACAGTACAAAAAGATGCTCCATTTACAACAGGAAATAAAGGAGAGCATACTAAGATTTCATTGCTCACTTCTGATGATAAAGTTAAATATTTTGATAAAGGAATAGGAACAGTCGCAGATTCTCCATCAGTAATCAGCTATGATATCAGCGGTCAAGGGTTTGAAAAATTTGAAACTTATATAGGAATTGATCAAAGTGCTAATAGTTCTAGATCAGACCATGCAGTAGTGGATAGAATAGAAATAGAAATTGATGGAAAGGTTGTCTATTCTAGTAGTGTAACTAATCCAGAAGGATTCAGATATAATACCCAGGCACAATTTATTAGTGTGACAATTCCACAAAACGCTAAAAAAATATCCTTAAAATCATTCGCAGGAGAACATACATGGGGTGATGAGGTTGTATTTGCTGATGCTAAACTTATTAAAACTGTTAGTACTCAAACTATAACTCCAGATCTTCTTAATAAAGAAATTAATGGAGGAGTATATCTTTCTGATTTAGAATGGGTTGATGCTACTCATGGTGATGACGATAAATCAAAAACAGTTCAGAAAGATAAACCGTTTACACCTGGTAATAACGGGTCTAATAATAAAATAAAATTACTAATTGACGGTAAGGAAGTCGAATTTAATAAGGGATTGGGAACTGTAGCAAGTAACCCGTCTAGTATAAAATATGATGTTTCGGGTGCTAATGTTACAAGATTTATTTCCTATGTCGGAATTGATAGGAGTGCAAATCATTTAAATTCAGATTACGCAGATATTCAAAAATTTGAAGTTGTTGCGGATGGTAAAGTCATTTACTCATCAGATTCAAAATATCCAAAAGGAATTAAGTATGATACATCGGCATTTCTGGTTGATGTTGAAATTCCCAAAGATACACAGACAATAGAACTTAAATCATATTCAGGGAAACATACATGGGCTGACGAATTGGTTTTAGGTGGAGCCTTGTTTATGGCAAATGGTAAATTTAAGAATCCTAATGATTGGTCAGAAGTTGATAAACGTCGTGAAATTAATAATGAACATCCGTTACTTATGATGCCTTTATATGCTAACGGAGAAGAGTTTAACCAAGGGAAATATACTTTTTGGGGAGGAGATACATTAACAGGTAAGTGGGAGAATATACCAGATGACTTAAAACCATATACTGTTATACAGTTACATCCAGATGATCTTCCTAAAAGAGATGGAGCTGCTAGAGATTTTTATGAACATATGTTAGAAGAAGCAGCGAAATATGTAAATCCTAAGACTGGAAAAAATGAACCAATTCCAGTTATTCTGACGGTTTACACTGCTGGTAATATGCCTTATTATACTTCGGCACATTGGTTAAGTACCAGCTGGATTGATAAAATGTATCAAAAATATCCAAATTTGCATGGTATTTTCAGTACAGAGAATTATTGGATTTGGGCAAATGATATTGAAAATAAGGCGGCAGATTACTTAAAAGTATCAGCTAAAAATGGAGGATATTTTATATGGGCTGAACAAAATAATGGTTCTGCAATAGAAAAAGCATTTGGAAAAAACGGTAAGATAGCATTTCAGAAATCTGTTGATAAGTACTGGAAGAACCTTATTTTCATGTTCAAAAATACACCTGCTGCTGAGGGAAATGATTCAACTACAGAAAGTTATATGAAGGGACTTTGGCTTTCAAATCATACTTATCAATGGGGTGGTTTGATGGATACTTGGAAGTGGTATGAGACAGGTAAATGGAAACTGTTTGCAAGTGGTAATATCGGAAAAAGTCAAGGAGATAGACAATGGTTGACTGAACCAGAGTCTATGCTAGGAGAAGAAGCTTTAGGGGTTTACCTTAATGGAGGTGTAGTTTATAATTTTGAACACCCAGCTTATACCTATGGTGTAAATAATAAAGAAAGCTTACTCTTTAGCGAAGTAATAAAAGAATTTTTTAGATATGTAATAGCGCATCCAGCACCATCCAAAGAAAAGGTACTTGAGGATACAAAAGTATTCATACATGGAGACTATTCAAATAATGGAAATGGTAAGTTCTTTGTAAACGTAAATACTGATAGAGAACAAACTCCATTATACATGACTGGTCGTTATAATGTTATTCCAGCTATTCCAGGTGTTTTAAAAACAGATAAATTGAAAGAGTCTGTTTCTGGTAGCCGTATTCAGATTAAGGAAATCACTTCTCCAGAATTTAGCTCTACTCAGGCTAGAAAAGAATACTTAAATAAGCTGTATCCTATGAATTATGAAGGAGATATCTTTGCTCAGAAATTAGATAATAGATGGTTTGTCTATAATTACAAGGTAAATGAGAATGTTAAACAGACTGGGAAATTAAAATTTAATTCTTTAGAAATGGATGTTGAATTTGAACCTCATACCTATGGTATTTTTGAGAGAATAAGTAATGGATTGAAAGTGAATTTAAATAATTTTAGAACAAATAAAGATTCACTATGGTCTAATGCTCAAGATGCAAATCAGGCAAAGAAACTACCACAATTGACCAAGAAAGGTGCGATTAAGTGGATTGAAGAACATTATATCAAAGATACTCAGTTTGGAGAGAAAAGGGTTACAAAGATAGTATTAAGAGGTATAGATAAACTTCCTACTATTCATTCATTATCAGGAACAAATAATTCCTATGATCAGCCATCTCTCAATTTTGATCAGAAAAATCATATGGTTACTATTACCATTAACAGTAACGGAAATCTTGAATTCGAACTTCATTTTTAGAAAGGAGTGAGTTTATGTCTCAAGATGAAAAATTAATTCGTGAACAGATTTGTGATGTTTGTCATAAGATGTGGCAACTTGGTTGGGTTGCTGCTAACGATGGGAATGTATCTGTTCGATTAGATGAGGATACCATTCTTGCAACACCTACTGGTATCAGCAAAAGTTTTATTACACCAGAAAAGCTGGTGAAGTTAAATCTTAAAGGAGAGATTTTAGAAGCAGAAGGTGATTACTGTCCTTCTAGTGAAATTAAAATGCACATTCGGTGCTACGAAGAACGTGAGGATGTCCGTTCAGTTGTTCACGCGCATCCACCGATTGCAACAGGATTTGCTCTTGCACACATTCCTTTAGATACTTATTCACTAATTGAGAGCGCGATTGTGGTAGGGGCAATTCCTATAACGCCATTTGGAGTTCCGTCTACAATGGAAGTGCCAGAAGCAATTACACCTTATCTGCCCGATCATGATGTCATGCTATTAGAAAATCATGGAGCTCTGACTGTCGGAAGCGATGTAATTACAGCATACTACCGTATGGAAACTTTAGAATTAGTCGCAAAGACAACCTTCCACGGAAGAATGTTACTTTCTACAAAGGGCATTGAGGAGCAAGAAATTGCTCGTCCGACTTTAGAACGTCTATTCTCAATGCGAGAAAATTATAAGGTTACAGGTCGTCACCCAGGCTACCGTAAATATAATGGCGATGGTAGTATGAAAGAAACAGAAAAATAAGAGGAAAATAGTATGATTCAACATCCACGTATTGGTATTCGTCCGACTATTGATGGTCGTCGTCAAGGTGTACGCGAATCACTTGAAGTGCAAACAATGAACATGGCTAAAAGTGTGGCAGATTTGATTTCAAGCACATTGAAATATCCAGATGGAGAACCTGTGGAATGCGTGATTTCTCCATCTACTATTGGCCGTGTACCGGAGGCTGCAGCTTCCCATGAGTTGTTCAAAAAATCAAATGTTTGCGCAACAATTACAGTTACACCATGCTGGTGTTATGGTAGTGAAACTATGGATATGTCTCCAGATATTCCTCATGCTATTTGGGGATTTAATGGGACAGAACGCCCAGGAGCTGTCTATCTTGCAGCTGTACTAGCTTCACATGCTCAAAAAGGGATTCCAGCCTTTGGGATTTATGGTAGAGATGTTCAGGAAGCTAATGATACAGCTATTCCAGAAGATGTCAAAGAAAAACTTTTACGTTATGCGCGGGCAGCTCTTGCAACTGGCTTGATGAGAGACACTGCTTACCTATCAATGGGTAGTGTTTCGATGGGGATTGGTGGTTCTATTGTAAATCCGGATTTCTTCCAAGAATACTTAGGAATGCGAAATGAATCGGTAGATATGACGGAGTTCACACGCCGTATGGACCGTGGTATTTACGACCCTGAAGAGTTCGAACGTGCGCTCAAATGGGTGAAAGAAAACGTAAAAGAAGGATTCGACCATAACCGTGAAGACCTTGTTTTAAGCCGTGAAGAAAAAGATAGACAATGGGAATTTGTTATTAAGATGTTCATGATTGGACGTGACTTAATGGTTGGTAACCCAAGACTTGCTGACCTTGGTTTTGAAGAAGAAGCAGTTGGTCACCATGCTTTAGTAGCTGGTTTCCAAGGTCAACGCCAGTGGACAGACCATTTTCCAAATGGGGACTTTATGGAAACTTTCCTCAATACTCAGTTTGACTGGAATGGTATTCGAAAACCATTTGTATTTGCGACAGAGAATGATTCACTAAATGGTGTGTCTATGCTCTTTAATTATCTATTAACAAATACTCCACAAATCTTTGCTGATGTGCGTACTTATTGGAGTCCAGAGGCTGTTGAACGTGTAACAGGATATACTTTAGAGGGTCGTGCTGCAGCTGGCTTCTTACATCTAATCAACTCTGGTTCTTGTACATTGGATGGTACAGGTCAAGCTACTCGAGATGGCAAACCTGTTATGAAACCATTCTGGGAGTTGGATGAAAGTGAAGTACAGGCTATGCTTGAAAATACAGACTTCCCACCAGCAAACCGCGAATACTTCCGTGGAGGAGGATTCTCAACTCGTTTCTTGACGAAGGGGGATATGCCAGTAACAATGGTACGTCTCAATCTTCTAAAAGGGGTTGGTCCAGTGCTACAAATTGCAGAAGGTTACACACTTGAACTTCCTGAAGATGTTCACCATACTTTAGATAATCGTACAGATCCAGGATGGCCAACTACTTGGTTTGCTCCACGTTTGACAGGAAAAGGTGCTTTCAAATCTGTCTATGACGTCATGAATAATTGGGGAGCTAATCATGGAGCCATAACATATGGCCACATTGGAGCAGACTTGATTACCTTGGCTTCTATGTTGAGAATTCCTGTCAATATGCATAATGTACCTGAGGAAGATATCTTTAGACCTAAAAATTGGTCCTTATTTGGAACAGAAGATCTAGAATCAGCAGACTATCGTGCATGTCAGTTGTTGGGACCACTGCATAAATAAAACTTGTTTATATAGGAGGTGAACTTACGTCCCTCCTATCCTTTTAAAAAGATTTGTTAAACAATTCACAAATAATTAAAAACGAATACAAAAAGTAATATAATGATGTTAAATAGATAGCGCGGAGGCGCAGGAGGAAAATTATATGGCTACATTTTATGTTCCGGCAGTCAACCTTATTGGAAAAGGTGTTGTAAATGAAGTGGGTCCTTATATCAAGGAACTTGGCTATAAAAAGGCACTTTTGGTGACAGATAAGTTTATCGAAGAAAGTGACATTTTGCCTAAGGTTTTAAAACCACTGGATACAGAAGGAATCGAATATGTCATCTTTAGCGATGTAGAGCCAAACCCTACTTGTAAGAATGTCACAGATGGGGTAGCTGCTTTGCAAGAACATGGCTGTGATTTTATCATCAGTCTTGGTGGGGGTTCTCCACAGGATGCAGCTAGTTGTATTTCTATCATGGCTACAAATGGTGGAAAACCACAGGATTATGAAGGGCTTCATAAGTCTGCTAAAAAAGGCCTTCCTGTTGTAGCTATTAATACAACGGCAGGTACATCAGCAGAAATTACCATTAACTATGTGATTACTGATGAAGAACGCAAGGTTAAGATGGTAATGGTTGACAAGAATAGCCTTGCTCTTATCTCTGTTAATGACCCGGAACTCATGCTTTCAAAACCTAAAGGCCTGACTGCTGCTACTGGTATGGATGCTCTGACTCACGCTGTTGAAGCTTTGGTAACACCTGGTGCTTATGATGTAACCAAGAAACTGTCTATTGGTGCTATTGAGCTTATCAAGGAATATCTTCCTCGTGCTGTAGCAAATGGATACGATATTGAAGCGCGTGAAGGTATGGTCAATGCCATCTTCCTTGGTGGTATGAGCTTTAATAATGCTGGTCTTGGGTATGTTCACTCAATGGCTCACCAACTCGGTGCAGTATATAATTTGCCACATGGCGTGTGCTGTGCCATGTTGCTACCAGTTATAGAACGTGAAAATGCTAAACGTGTACCAGAAGCTTTCCGCAATGTTGCCAAAGCCTTGGGACTTCATGTAGAAGGTAAATCAGATCAAGAATGTGCCGATTATGCGATTGCTGAGATTGAGAAGCTTTCTGAGACAGTAGGTATTCCTAAGAAACTGACTGAACTTGGTATTGAAGAAAAAGATTTTGACTTTGAATACCTTTCTAAGAATGCCTTGATTGATGCCTGCGCACCAGGAAATCCATTTATGCCAACCTTAGAAGAAACGATTGCCTTTTATAAAGAGTTATTTTAGCAAGAGATTGGACGACAATAGGACAATTCACCTCTAATTATTGACATTTCAGGAAAAATCGCAGTAAAAACGGCACAGCCTTCTTTAAATGTGCTATAATACTAGAAAAATACTTGTGGAGGTTCCATTATGGCAATATTTTTCATGATTTTTCTGATTGTTTGTGTGCTCCTATTGGTGATAGTCACACTGAGTACAGTTTATGTGGTTCGTCAGCAGTCGGTGGCGATTATTGAACGCTTTGGGAAATACCAAAAGGTTGCTAATAGCGGTATTCATATTCGCTTGCCTTTTGGGATTGACTCGATTGCAGCACGGATTCAGTTGCGCTTGTTGCAAAGTGATATTGTGGTTGAGACTAAGACCAAGGACAATGTGTTCGTTATGATGAATGTAGCGACTCAGTACCGTGTCAACGAGCAGAGCGTGACAGATGCTTACTATAAACTCATACGTCCAGAATCTCAGATTAAATCTTATATCGAAGATGCTCTTCGCTCTTCTGTTCCAAAATTAACCTTGGATGAATTGTTTGAGAAAAAAGATGAGATTGCCCTTGAAGTTCAACACCAAGTAGCAGAAGAAATGACCACTTACGGCTACATTATCGTGAAAACCTTGATTACCAAGGTCGAACCAGATGCAGAAGTTAAGCAATCCATGAATGAAATCAATGCGGCGCAACGTAAGCGGGTCGCAGCACAAGAATTGGCGGAAGCTGACAAGATTAAAATTGTCACTGCAGCTGAAGCAGAAGCAGAAAAAGACCGCCTTCATGGTGTGGGGATTGCCCAACAACGTAAGGCGATTGTGGATGGATTGGCAGAGTCTATCACCGAACTCAAGGAAGCCAATGTTGGCATGACAGAAGAACAAATCATGTCTATCCTCTTGACCAACCAGTATTTGGATACCTTGAATACCTTTGCCTCTAAAGGAAATCAAACCATCTTTTTACCAAATACTCCAAATGGTGTGGATGATATCCGAACACAAATCTTGTCAGCCCTTCGCGCTGAGAAGAAATAATAGACTAATACTCTTCGAAAATCTCTTCAAACCACGTCAGCGTCGCCTTGCCGTATATCTGCAACCTCAAAACAGTGTTTTGAGCTGACTTCGTCAGTCTTATCTACTACCTCAAAACGGTGTTTTGAGCAACCTGTGGCTAGTTTCCTAGTTTGCTCTTTGATTTTCATTGAGTATAAAGAGCTTGGCAACAGGCTCTTTTTGTATTGCGTTTATTAAGAAAAACAAAAAACATCGATATACATTTAACTAAAAATTATTGTATGTTATCTCCCTTAATTAGGAATGATAAGGGAATAACTAGAAAGATTTGTGAATACAAACTATTTCTGATATACAAAATATACAGTAATAATGAATGATGGGAGATGGGATGAAAGAATTTCAATTTGAGAGAAAGCAGCGTTTTTCTTTGAGGAAATATGCAATAGGAGCTTGTTCGGTCTTGCTAGGAACGAGTTTATTTTTTGCTGGTATGGGTGCTCAGCCTGTACAGGCTACAGAAACGAGTTCAGCACTAATTTCAAGTCATTATTTGGATGAGCAGGATTTATCTGAAAAGCTGAAATCTGAGTTGCAATGGTTTGAATTAGAAAACAAGCTTTTGAACTTATGGGAGCATTAGGTTACTATGAAGGATTTGTTCCTTATGTTTCAAATCAATACAAAAACCAAACTGAAGAAGAAGGCAAACCGCTATCTGATAAATATATTTTCGAAAAAATCTTAGGAAAAACATATGCAGCCTTCAAAAAAGATCAAATTAATGAGCGTGTCGAGAAATTAGGTAAGTTAAAACCTATTACAATAAATTACAACGGAAAATCAGAAGTAATTGATAGTAAAGAAAAATTACAAAAGCTTATGAATAAAGCCGTTAAAGACGAAGTGGCTCAAATATAGTAAAATGAAATAAGAACAGGACAAATCGATCAGGACAGTCAAATCGATTTCTAAAAATGTTTTAGAAGGAGAGGTGTACTATTCTAGTTTCAATATACTATAAAATCAGGCAATACAACGGCTAAAAAGTTTGAGTTTATCGAAACACCAGTGCAAAAACTGAAAAAAGCGATTTATAAAGCTCATCTCAAAGATTCAGATGACTTTAGACCAGAAACATCCACACCAAATCTTTTTGAAAGCTGTTTGAAGCTTTGTCCTTGCTTTCCTAGTTCATAGATCTGAACTTTATCTTCATAATTCAATTTCATAATAAAACACCCCAAAAGTTAGATTTATTCTGTCTAACTTTTGGGGTGCAGTTCATTAATCGGTCGATTTTTTTTGGTAGAAACAGTTGCCTGATTAAGTTGCAAGTCGATAGACGGCTTCGGCATAAATATCCATAGCACGGTACAAATCTTCTAGAACGGCACATTCATTTGCCTGATGTTCTGTCTGCTTCGCTCCTGGGAATAAGGCGCCGAAGGCTACACAATTTGGCATGGTGCGAGCAAAAGTGGCACCACCGGATGAAATAGCAGGACTGTTATCGCCAGTCTTTTCTTGGTAGATTTGCATCAGTGTGCTAACGAGTTTACTGTCTTTTGCGACGTATAGAGGCGCTAGATAGTCAAACTCTTCGTAGCGGAGTTGGTAGTTTTGTGCACATCTTGTAAGCAACTCTACTAGTTCTTCCTTGTCAGCTAAGACAGGAGTCCGAATGTCAATACGGATTTCAGAACGATCATGATTGATCATGAGACCTGCGACATTAAAGGATAGGTGACCAGAAGGTTCATCTGCTATATCACCAAAGATTTGTCTTCCTGTGCCGTCTTGACCTGCTTGTGTTGCAAGAAAACTGAGAGCAGGGTGTTCTTGGAGAGGAGCAAGAATGGTAGCTAGTCGGATGACAGCATTGATACCTTGACTAGCATCCTTAGCATGCTTTGGCACTCCGAGAACCGTTACGGTTTGTTCAGTGGATTGGTAATCATAACCAGTTTCTTTGAGACCGTTACAAACCTGTTCATAGAGGGGACCTTGGTAGTTGGCCTTGTCTGGTACAACGTTAAAGGCGCCTCCTACTTCAAGCTCTAGTTGATCCGATCCAGGGCCATGAAGTTTGACCTGTAGAAGCCCTTTTTCAGCATAGGTCAGAGGAAAAGATGAGTCAGGTGCAAAGCCCATGCTGGCCTGTTCTTCGATGGCATTGTAGCGTGCCATGCAGCGCCAGAGGGTTTCCTCATCGGTACCAAAGATAAAGCGTACGCGCTTTTTGAACTGAATACCTTGGTCCAGCAAGCTTTTTACTGCATAGAGAGCTGCGAGCGAAGGGCCTTTATCATCTTGGACACCACGTCCGAATACCCAGCCGTCTTTGATAGTTGCTTCAAATGGCGGTGTCTGCCAATCTGCTTCATCACCTGATGGAACAACATCCAAATGACAGAGAATGGCCAGAAGCTCTGCTCCCTGACCGATTTCTGCATATCCGTAATAACCTTTAGGGTCAAGATAGGTAGTGAAACCTATGTCTCGACAAATCTCTAAAGTTTTTTCTAGGACATCTTGGATTGCTTGTCCAAAAGGTGTTCCATTTTCTCCTTCATTGAGTACTGAAGGATAGGAAATCAAGGTTTTTAATGATATAAGAAATTCATCTTTAACTTGATTTGTTATATCTATTTTCATGGAATCACCTCACTCACTATTTTATAGGAATGGAAGGAAGGTTCCAAGGAGAAGAAGGGCGATGGTCACTACAATAATAGCGACTACGAGTTTGCCCATGAATTTCCACCAAGTACCAATGTTGATACGTCCAAGTGCAAGAGCTCCCATCACAATACCAGATGTTGGTGCAATCAAGTTCAAGACACCTGAAGCAGATTGGTAAGCAGTGATAATCAAGCTAGGACGGACATTTACAAATTCTCCAAGTGGAGCCATGATACCCATAGTTGCGCTGGCAAGACCAGATGAAGATGGAATCAAGAATGACATAGGTAGATAGAAGATATAAGTTACAACGATAAAGACTTGTGAAGATAGACCGCTCAAGCCTTCTTTACCCCAGTTGAGGATTGTATCGGTAATCATACCGTCGTTCATGATAACTTGAATACCACGAGCAATCGCTACGATCAAGGCAACACTGAGCAAGTCAGCAGCACCATTCATGAAGGAAGAGATAATCTTATCTTCTTTAAGACCATAAATAACACCAATCAGGATACCCATAAAGGCAAAGAGCATTGCGCCTTCTGGGAAGTACCAAGTACCTAGTGCAGAAGTAGATGAACCGACAATATTACCAATAACTGGAAGACCAGTCAACCAAGCATTAAAGTCATCAAAAATGGTAACGCCAAGGTCTGTCCATGGAATGAAGCTCAATACCATCAAGATGAATGTCAACACAAATAAGAAGAGAACTGATTTTTGTTTGCTGCTAAGTGTAGATTCTACAGATGAAGATTCTTCTACGTTAAAGTGTTTCAAATCTTCTTTGCGAGTACTGTAAACCAGTGACTTAGTCGGATCTTTTTGAATCTTATCCGCATAACGGTAAACAAACCAAGTACTAAGAGCAGTCAAGGTAACCCAGAAGATCAGACGAAGTACGATACCGTCCCCTGTACCAACTCCCGCAGTCGCTGAAGCAATACCTGTCGCAAATGGATTCAGAGTAGATGCCAAACAGCCGATTTGAGAACCGAGCAAAATAATTGCAACACCAGTCAGGCTATCAAAACCAACGGCCATCATAACTGGCACAAGGAGTGGATAGAAGGCCATTGTTTCTTCACCCATACCATAAGTTGTACCACCGAGGGCAAACAAAGGCATCAGTACCAAAATTAACATTTTTTCGCGGCCCTTATACTTCTTCACGATAGAGGCAATCCCTACGTCAAGAGCACCAGTTTTGTTGACAATGCCAAGGAAACCACCAACCATAAGGATGAAGAAGGCTACATCAATCGCTGCGCTCGTTTCTTTAATGAGCGAACCTTCCTCTGGATGAGTACCTAGCATAGCCCGAATCGGTGCCATGAGGACATCCCAAATCCCTTGTGGATTTTGAGGCTGAGCCTCGTAAATACCTTCTATAAAGGCCCCCGCAGGGATAAACCAAGTTAGCACTGCCATAATAGCAATGATTATCAATAATACGGTGTAAGATGAAGGCATCTTAAACCCTTTTTTAGCTTTTTCACTCATTTGTTTTTCCTCCTGATGTCTAACAAAGTGTAAAAAACCAACTACTTTCTTAAATAAACATTCAAGAAAACGCTTTCTATTTATATTTGTTTTACCATATTAAAGTCTAAAACTAGTATCTTTTGAAATATTGTACATGTTTTCAAGAATAATTTCTAATTTGATATAAAGATACTAGAAATAGAATACATCTTATTAGTAAAACAACTTATCCTTTTTCAATAATTGTTCCGCTTTCAGATTCAATCAAGGCGCCTAGATTTTCAAGGGAAGTAATAACTGCTTTTCCTTCTGGACGACCATTGACAAAAGCGATAGCTGCTTCTACTTTTGGAAGCATGCTACCTGGTGCAAACTGATCTTGTTTGATATATTCTTCCAGCTGGGCAACATTCACATGTTCCAATTTTTCCTGGTTTGGCTTGTTGTAGTTAACAAATACATAATCTACACCTGTCAAAACGATGAAGAGGTCTGCATCAACTAATTCTGCCAAACGTTGGGAAGCGAAGTCTTTATCAATAACCGCTTCGACACCAGTCAAATGTCCATTGTTTTCTTTGACGACGGGAATACCGCCACCACCTGCAGCTACGACGACTTGACCATTATTTAAAAGAGTACGGATGGTTTCAATTTCTTTGATGTCAACAGGTTTTGGTGAGGCAACGACCTTACGCCAGCCACGGCCAGCATCTTCCTTGAAAGTCGCTCCGCTCTTTTCGGCTTCTGCTTTTGCTTCTTCTTCTGAATAGAAAGGACCGATTGGTTTACTCAAGTTAACAAAAGCCGGATCATTTTTATCTACGACAACTTGCGTTACAACAGAGGCAACATTTTTTTCGATGCCTTCATCCAAGAGAGCATTTTGCAAAGCATTTTTCAACCAGAAACCGATGCTACCTTCTGTCATAGCGACAAGTGAGTCGAGTGGGAAGGCAGGGTTCTTTTCAGAGTCTGATGCCAAATGTTGGAGCAAGAGATTCCCAACTTGAGGTCCATTACCGTGAGTGATAATCAGATCATCTCCATTTTTAATCAATTTTACAAGATGCTTAGCTGTTTCAACTAAAGCTTCTTGTTGAGCCTTTGCTGATGGGTCAGAAGAAAGAATCGCATTTCCTCCCAAAGCTACTACAATTTTACGATTTGCCATAAATTCTCCTTTATCACACTCAATAGAATGCGTTTAGATTTCAATTTAATGATTTTTCACATATTTTATAAGAAATAATAGATTACCATTACATAAAAGAGGACCGGACTAAAGCTATTAGTCGCAGCCCTCATAGCTGTTGGTAGACGGTTTATTATCTAAAATTATACTTTAGGAATATAAAGGTTACCAAGTGTAGCAGCCATAACAGCTTTGATAGTGTGCATACGGTTTTCTGCTTGATCGAAGTGGCGAGCGTACTTGCTGCGGAAGACTTCGTCTGTTACTTCCATTTCTTCTACACCAAATTTTTCAGCAACGTCTTTACCATAAACAGTGTGAGTATCGTGGAATGCTGGCAAGCAGTGTAGGAAGATCAAGTTTTCATTGCCTGCTTTTTTAACTAAGTCCATATTGACTTGGTAAGGTTTAAGAAGAGCTACACGTTCTGCGAATTTGTCTTCTTCACCCATTGATACCCAAACGTCTGTGTAAAGAACATCTGCATCTTTAACTGCTTCATCAGCATCTTCAGTGATGAGAACATGTGCGCCACTTTCTTTAGCAAATCCTTCTGCCAATTCAACGATTTCTTTTTCTGGGAAGAGTTCTTTTGGTGAGAAGATGTGAACATTGACACCAAGGATAGCACCTGTTACGAGCAAGCTGTTGGCAACGTTGTTACGTCCATCACCACAGTATACCAATGTCAAGCCTTCCAAGCGACCGAAGTTTTCTTGAACAGTCAAGTAGTCAGCGAGCATTTGAGTTGGGTGCCATTCGTCAGTTAGACCGTTCCATACTGGAACGCCTGAGAATTCTGCCAATTCTTCAACCATACGTTGGCTGAATCCGCGGAATTCAATCCCGTCAAACATACGTCCCAATACTTTAGCAGTATCTTCAGTAGATTCTTTTTTACCCAACTGAATATCATTTGCTCCGAGGTATTCTGGGTGAGCACCAAGGTCGATAGCCGCAGTTGTAAAGGCTGCACGAGTACGAGTAGATGTTTTTTCAAATAGGAGAGCGATATTCTTGCCAGCAAGGTAGTGGTGTTGAATATTGCGTTTTTTCAAATCTTTCAAGTGAGCTGAAAGACCAATAAGGTATTCTAACTCTGCACGGGTAAAGTCTTTTTCTGCTAAGAAGCTGCGTCCTTGGAATACTGAATTTGTCATTTTATTATTTCCTCTTTCTATTTTTTACATTTTCTATTGACGAATACCGAACAGCGATTACACTTCTTCACGTTCAAATGGCATAGACATACAACGAGGTCCACCACGGCCCCGAACCAATTCACTTCCGCGAATCTTAATCAAGCGAAGCCCGTATTCTTCCAAAATCTTATTGGTCACGGTATTGCGGTCATAAACAACTACCACACCAGGTGCGATGGTCAAAGTGTTAGAACCGTCGTTCCATTGTTCACGCGCAGCTGCTACGATATTGCCACCACCGCAACGAATCAAATGAACTTTTTCTACACCAAGGTTTTGAGCAAGAAGTTCAGCTAAGTCACCTTTCTCTTCAACAATTTTAAGTTTTTCGTTTTCGTAAGTAACTGAGTAAACGTGAAGGTCGCCTTCGATTTCTGGGTGAATAGTGAACTTGTCATAGTCTACCATAGTGAAGACAGTATCCAAGTGCATGAATTTACGGTTGTTAGCAAATTCAAAGGCCAAAACTTTCTTGAAGCCAACATTTTTCTTGAAGATGTTGACCAAAAGTTTTTCGATAGAAGCTGCGTCTGTACGTTGAGAGATACCTACTGCAAGGACGTCTTTAGAAAGAACTAGCTCGTCTCCACCTTCGATACGCGTATCTTCTTCACGGTTGTAGACCAAATCCACTTTTCCGCCATAGATTGGGTGGTATTTGAAGATATACTTACCGTAGAGTGTTTCACGGTTACGAGTGTCTGCAAACATGTGGTTAAGCGATACGGCGTTTCCAATTGTTGCAAATGGGTCGCGAGTGAAATAGAGGTTTGGCATCGGGTCAATTGCAAATGGATAATCTGATTCAACTAAGTCAGTTAGATCTTTAGCTTCGTCAGGAATTTCTGGCAATTCAACTTTTTGAATCCCAGCCATTGTTTTTTCAACCAATTCTTGGTTGTCCTTGATGCCGTGAAGCAATTCACGAATAGCAACCTTGGTTTGACGATCACGGATGTTGGCTTCGTCTAAGTATTCCTCGATAAATTGATCGCGGATTTCTGGAGAGGTCAATGATTCAGCAGCGAGTTGTTCTAGGTAGAGAACCTCAATTCCTTCATCGCGAAGAGCTTGGGCAAATGCATCATGTTCTTTTTGAGCATCTTCCAAGAAAGGAATATCATCAAAAAGAAGCCTTTCAAGATAGTCCGGCAACAAGTTTTCTAACTCCTTGCCTGGACGGTGCAACATAACTTTTTTCAGTTTCCCAATTTCTGAGAAGACCTGAATTGGATGTGAAGACATGTATTTTCCTCCTTAAAAATTTTGACTTGGCACCATTTTGGGTACCGCTTACATGTATGTTATAACGCAATTCCTAGGTAATGTCAATGGCTATAATTTCTCGGAAAATAATATAAATTATGATGTTTAGCACAATTTTATGTTATTATACATAACATAGGATAGAATACATAGATACAAATGCATAAACTTCTATAAAAAGGATATAAAATTTTTTTAAAAAATTTTTCAAAAAATATACAAATGACCAAAAAGTGTCCAATTATCATCTGGTTATCACTTGGATCTGTATAAAGAGAAATGTTTGTGTGAAAGGATAAAAAGATGCAACATTCTTTTGAAGATAGATTTTGGAGAAGCATTTCTTGTTCAATTGTACAAATTATAGAATCTTTTCTGAGTATTTAGGAAGAGATAATTATCTTATTGACCCTCTTTTTATTTTTTGTTATAGTCGACGAGATGATAGTTTAGAATAATCACTTATTCACAATCTGTGGAAAAGTCTGGATAGTGAATGGTCTTCACACAATGACCTGAAAGAAGCCTGAGAATAATTATGGAGAGTAGCATTCTGAGAGGTGTTAGCAGAACCATATGACAGAGCTGTTTGAAGAGGGAATATTGAGGAGAAAAATCCTGAGCCTACCAGTTGGAGTTGGAAAGAGCTGGCTGTTAGATCATGGTTTATTATCCACAACCTGTGGATAACCTTGTGAACAAGAGAAGTTGCTAAAGAAGGAGATATATAACGATGAAGAAAATCAAACCGCATGGACCGTTACCAAGTCAGACTCAGCTAGCTTATCTGGGAGATGAACTAGCAGCTTTTATCCACTTCGGTCCTAATACCTTTTATGACCAAGAATGGGGGACTGGACAGGAGGATCCTGAGCGCTTTAACCCGAGTCAGTTGGATGCGCGTGAGTGGGTTCGTGTGCTCAAGGAAACGGGCTTCAAAAAGTTGATTTTGGTGGTCAAGCACCACGATGGCTTTGTCCTTTATCCGACAGCTCACACAGATTATTCGGTTAAGGTCAGTCCTTGGAGGAGAGGAAAGGGCGACTTGCTCCTTGAAGTATCCCAAGCTACCACAGAGTTTGATATGGATATGGGGGTCTACCTGTCACCGTGGGATGCCCATAGTCCCCTCTATCATGTGGACCGAGAAGCGGACTACAATGCCTATTATCTGGCTCAGTTGAAGGAAATCTTATCAAATCCTAACTATGGGAATGCTGGTAAGTTCGCTGAGGTTTGGATGGATGGTGCCAGAGGAGAGGGCGTGCAAAAGGTTAATTATGAATTTGAAAAATGGTTTGAAACCATTCGTGACCTGCAGGGCGATTGCTTGATTTTTTCAACAGAAGGCACCAGTATCCGCTGGATTGGCAATGAACGAGGGTATGCAGGTGATCCACTGTGGCAAAAGGTGAATCATGATAAACTAGGAACAGAAGCAGAGCTGAACTATCTTCAGCACGGGGATCCCTCGGGCACGATTTTTTCAATCGGAGAGGCAGATGTTTCCATCCGTCCAGGCTGGTTCTACCATGAGGATCAGGATCCTAAGTCTCTCGAGGAGTTGGTCGAAATCTACTTTCACTCAGTAGGGCGAGGAACTCCACTCTTGCTTAATATTCCGCCGAATCAAGCTGGGCTCTTTGATGCAAAGGATATTGAACGACTTTATGAATTTGCGACCTATCGCAATGAGCTCTATAAAGAAGATTTGGCTCTGGGAGCTGAGGTATCTGGTCCAGCTCTTTCCGCAGACTTTGCTTGTCGCCATTTGACAGACGGCCTTGAGACCAGCTCTTGGGCAAGCGATGCAGACTTGCCCATCCAGTTAGAACTCGATTTAGGTTCTCCTAAAACTTTTGATGTAATTGAGTTAAGAGAAGATTTGAAGCTAGGGCAACGAATCGCTGCTTTTCATGTGCAAGTAGAGGTGGATGGTGTCTGGCAGGAGTTTGGCAGGGGCTTCACAGTTGGTCATAAGCGCCTCTTGCGAGGAGCAGTTGTTGAAGCACAGAAGATACGTGTAGTCATTACAGAATCACAGGCTTTGCCTTTGTTGACCAAGATTTCACTCTATAAAACTCCGAGGTTATCACAAACAGTAGCTGTTCAGGGGCTAGCATTTGCAGAAAAAAGCCTAGCTGTGGCAAAGGGAGAGACTCTTCATTTTAGGATTGAACGTAGTGAAAGTAGCTCCTCTTTAGAGGCTAAGATTTCGATTCAACCGGGGACAGGTGTCCATGGTGTCGCCTATCAGGATGAGATTCAAGTCCTTCAATTCCAAGCAGGGGAAAGCAAAAAAGATTTGCATCTACCAACCCTGTATTTCGCAGGAGATAAAACCTTGGATTTCTATCTGAACCTAACGGTGGATGGTCAGCTTGTGGATCAACTTCAAGTCCAAGTTTCATAAAAGAAGAACCTTTGCGCGATGCAAAGGTTCTTTTGGTTATTAGTGACTTGGTAACCAGCTGAGGGTGAAAGTTAGTTGTTCAGCTTTTAAGAGGTCTTGGTGTTGAATAGTTGATACGAGTGTTTTGTCCAGTCGGCATTCTTTGACAAAGTTAAAATGGTTGTGGTTTTGTTTAGTATGGATATCCAGCCATTTATCTTCTTTAGCTAGGTAGACTCGTAGATGGTCAAAGAGAGGGATTCCGAGGTCATAGCTTGGTTTTCCTGGACAGGTTGGATAAAATCCGAGAGCTGACCAGATGTACCAAGCAGAGAGACTACCATTGTCTTCATCTCCAGGATAGGCTTCCCAACTTGGGTGAAAAGCTTTCTGACGGAGCGTCTTGATGAGAAGGGCAGTGTAGTCAGGGTAATCGCTGTAGCGGAAGAGATAAGGAATGTGGAAACTAGGCTGGTTGGAAATGGCTATTTGTCCAAAAGGAGCAGTAGCCATCTCGCTCATTTCGTGAATTTCGTAACCATAGCCTGTTGTTTCAAAGAGGGGAGCATCTTGACAGGCTTTCAAAAGATAGTTGCTAAAGGTTTCTTTTCCACCCATAAGTTGGATTAAGCCAGGGATGTCGTGGAGAACGCCTAAAGTAGCTTGAATGGCAGAGCATTCAGCGTAGTCTCGCCCCCAACTATAAGGAGAGAAGTCAGGGTGAAAGTTTCCTTGATTGTCTCGTGCTCGCATGTAACCTGTCTCAGCGTCAAATAGCTGGCGGTAATTTTGTGAAGCAGCCTTGTAGGTTTCAGCGATTTCTATGTTCTCTAGTTTTTTGGCACAGCTGGCGATACAAAAGTCACTATAGGCATAGTCTAGAGTATGGCTAACACTTTCGTGGTGGTCGGTAGAGAGGTAACCTCGTTCTTGGTATTGGGCTAGTCCGTGGCGGCCATTGATGCCGAGAGGGTCGGCTTTGCTGGCTGTTTCGAGCATGGCTTGGAAGAGTTCTCCTTCTAGGTCAGGGGCCATGTCCTTGCAGGCGCTATCTGCGATAATACCGTCTAAAAGTGTACCTGGCATCATACCCCGTTCATCTGGAGCCAGCCATTTTGGAAGGAAACCAGTATCGCGGTAGCTATTGAGGAAACCTTCTAAAAAGCGTTGATAGTGCTCCGGTATGATAAGGGCAAAGAGGGGGAAGGTGGTGCGGAAGGTATCCCAGAAACCATTGTTGCTAAAGAGGACACCAGGCTTGACAGTACCAGTAGCCATATCCATGTGGATGGCTTGCCCTGACTCATCAACCTCATAAAAAGTCTGTGGGAAGAGGAAGAGTCTGTAGAGACAGTGGTCAAAGAAGGTTCGGTCAGCCTCTCCTGTCTCTATAATGTCAAAACGATGGAGGAGATTTTCCCAATCCGCTTGGGCACTTGCTTTACAGCTATCAAAATCTTCTTGAGGTAGATTGATTAGAGCTTGAGAAGGAGAGATGAAAGAAGTGGCTAGTTGCATCTCGGTTTGACTACTTGCTAAGTCAATTCGCCAGTCCCCAGCTTCTTGGCTGATAGCAAGAATATCCGTGTTCATTTGCAGGGCAGTGAACATCGTTAGCGAATTTTTGTTAGTTTCAGTTTTACCTTCTTGTCGCAGGGCAAGAGTTCGCTTATCTACTTGCTCTACTGTCAGTTCATCTGTTGCGTGAAGATAGAGGGAGAGGGCTTTGCCTTGCTTTTGCTTCAAACGAATAGAAGCACCGTAGCAAGTCGGTGTGAGCTGGGTTTCAATCTGATAGCGTAGGGAGAAAATCTTTAGATAATGAGGTTGGAAAGAGGCCTTATCCCTATCATAGGAAGATTGGCGGTGAAAGAGGCTGTCTCCACCCAGTTGACTGGTGACGGGTGTCAGAAGGAGCCAAGAGTAGTCCCCAATCCAAGGACTGGGCTGGTGAGTTAATCGAATCCCCTGAAAGATAGGCAGATGCGGATCAAAAAACCAAGCTCCATCCTGGTCACTGGTCTGGGGCACAAAGTAATTCATCCCAAAAGGCACGCCTGTGTATGGCAGGGTATTTCCCCGAGAAAAGGCATGCTTGTTGGTAGTTCCAAAGCGGGTATCGATGGTTTCAAGTAGTGGTTTCATAGTCTTTCCTTTAGCTGTTTTTCTACATTATATCAGAAAAAGAGGGCCTTTAGAAAAGGAGTTTCAAAGATAACTATTTTGTAGAAAAATGACTATCATTTGTGTATGTATTTTCTGTCTCAAAAGCTATATACTGAACATGAAACTTGTTTGAAAGAGGTAAAATTTAAAATGGTTTATTCGAAAGAAATTGTTAGAGAATGGCTAGATGAAGTAGCAGAGCGGGCTAAGGACCATCCAGAGTGGGTGGATGTTTTCGAGCGTTGCTACACCGATACCTTGGACAATACGGTTGAAATCTTAGAAGATGGTTCAACTTTTGTCTTGACTGGGGATATTCCTGCCATGTGGCTTCGAGATTCGACAGCCCAACTCAGACCCTACCTTCATGTAGCTAAAAGAGATGCCCTCCTGCGTCAGACCATTGCAGGTTTGGTCAAACGTCAGATGACCTTGGTACTCAAGGATCCCTATGCTAACTCCTTCAACATTGAGGAGAACTGGAAAGGGCACCACGAGACTGACCACACAGACCTTAACGGCTGGATCTGGGAGCGCAAGTATGAGGTGGATTCGCTTTGCTATCCTTTGCAGTTGGCTTATCTCCTCTGGAAAGAGACTGGCGAGACTAGTCAGTTTGATGAGATTTTTGTCGCAGCGACTAAGGAAATTCTCCATCTGTGGACGGTGGAACAAGACCACAAGAACTCTCCTTATCGTTTTGTCCGAGATACGGACCGTAAGGAAGACACCTTGGTAAATGATGGCTTTGGACCTGACTTTGCAGTGACAGGTATGACTTGGTCAGCCTTTCGTCCGAGCGATGACTGCTGTCAGTATAGTTACTTGATTCCGTCAAATATGTTTGCTGTAGTAGTCTTGGGTTATGTGCAAGAAATCTTCGCAGCATTAAACCTAGCTGATAGCCAGAGTGTTATTGCTGATGCCAAGCGTCTTCAGGATGAAATCCAAGAAGGAATCAAAAACTACGCTTACACCACCAACAGCAAGGGCGAAAAGATTTACGCTTTTGAAGTGGATGGCCTAGGAAATGCCAGCATCATGGATGATCCAAATGTACCAAGTCTACTAGCTGCGCCCTATCTGGGCTACTGTTCGGTCGATGATGAAGTGTATCAAGCTACTCGTCGTACCATTTTGAGCTCTGAAAATCCATATTTCTACCAAGGAGAATACGCTAGCGGTCTAGGAAGTTCTCATACCTTCTATCGCTATATCTGGCCAATCGCCCTTTCTATCCAAGGCTTGACAACAAGAGATAAGGCAGAGAAAAAATTCTTGCTGGATCAGCTGGTTGCCTGCGATGGTGGTACAGGTGTCATGCACGAAAGCTTCCACGTAGATGATCCGACCCTCTACTCTCGTGAATGGTTCTCTTGGGCTAACATGATGTTCTGTGAGTTGGTCTTAGATTACTTGGATATTCGCTAAGGGGCTCGCTTTAGCTCAACCGATTCTTATCAGAATCACAAGTTTACATTTAAAACGTTAAAATTTAAATTTAGAATGAGGTTTTACTTCATGGAAAATATTGTTGTACATATTATCTCACATAGTCACTGGGACCGTGAGTGGTACTTGCCTTTTGAAAGCCATCGTATGCAGTTGGTGGAATTGTTTGACAATCTCTTTGATCTCTTTGAAAATGACCCTGAGTTCAAGAGTTTCCACTTGGATGGACAAACTATTGTCCTTGACGACTACTTACAAATTCGCCCTGAAAATCGTGACAAGGTCCAACGCTACATTGACGAGGGCAAACTTAAAATTGGTCCCTTTTACATCTTGCAGGATGACTACTTGATCTCCAGTGAAGCCAATGTCCGCAATACCTTGATTGGTCAACAAGAAGCTGCCAAATGGGGTAAATCAACCCAGATTGGCTACTTTCCAGATACCTTTGGAAATATGGGACAAGCGCCTCAAATCCTTCAAAAATCAGGTATTCACGTGGCAGCCTTTGGTCGTGGTGTGAAGCCGATTGGATTTGACAACCAAGTCCTTGAAGATGAGCAGTTTACATCCCAGTTTTCAGAAATGTACTGGCAGGGTGTGGATGGTAGTCGTGTTTTAGGTATTCTCTTTGCCAACTGGTACAGTAACGGGAATGAAATTCCAGTTGACAAAGATGAGGCCTTGACCTTCTGGAAACAAAAATTGTCAGATGTGCGTGCCTACGCTTCGACCAACCAATGGTTGATGATGAACGGCTGTGACCACCAGCCTGTACAGAAAAATCTGAGCGAAGCCATTCGTGTGGCAAATGAACTCTTCCCGGATGTAATCTTTGTTCATAGTTCTTTTGATGAATATGTTCAAGCTGTAGAAGGTGCGCTTCCTGAACACTTATCAACTGTTACAGGCGAGTTGACCAGTCAGGAAACAGATGGCTGGTACACACTTGCCAACACTTCTTCATCCCGCATTTACCTAAAACAAGCCTTCCAAGAAAATAGCAACCTCCTAGAGCAAGTGGTAGAACCCTTGACTATTATCACTGGTGGACACAACCACAAGGACCAGTTGACCTATGCTTGGAAAACACTTTTGCAGAATGCGCCACATGATAGTATCTGTGGCTGTAGCGTGGACGAAGTTCACCGCGAGATGGAAACGCGTTTTGCCAAGGTCAACCAAGTAGGAAACTTTGTTAAAAGTAACTTGCTCAACGAGTGGAAGGGTAAAATTGCTACGGATAAGGCTCAAAGTGACTATCTCTTTACTGTCATTAACACAGGCTTGCATGATAAGGTCGATACTGTCAGCACAGTGATTGATGTGGCGACTTGTGATTTCAAGGAATTGCACCCAACAGAAGGCTACAAAAAGATGGCTGCTCTTATCTTACCAAGTTACCGTGTGGAGGACTTGGATGGTCGTCCTGTAGAGGCTACAATCGAAGACCTCGGAGCTAATTTTGAGTACGATTTACCAAAAGACAAGTTCCGCCAAGCTCGTATTGCTCGACAAGTGCGCGTGACCATTCCAGTTCACCTAGCGCCGCTTTCTTGGACAACCTTCCAATTGCTGGAAGGAAAACAAGAACACCGTGAGGGTATTTACCAAAACGGAGTGATTGATACACCATTCGTAACGGTGAGTGTGGATGACAATATCACAGTATATGACAAGACAACTCACGAAGCCTATGAAGACTTTATCCGCTTCGAAGACCGTGGGGATATCGGAAACGAGTATATCTATTTCCAACCAAAAGGAACAGAGCCAATCTTTGCAGAGCTTAAGGGCCACGAGGTCTTGGAAAACACAGATCGCTATGCTAAAATCTTGCTCAAACATGAATTGACCGTGCCTGTCAGTGCGGATGAAAAGCTAGAAGAAGAGCAACAAGGTATCATCGAGTTTATGAAGCGTGAGGCTGGACGGTCAGAAGAATTGACAAACATTCCTCTGGAAACTGAGTTGACTGTCTTCGTTGACAATCCACAAATCCGCTTCAAGACTCGCTTTACTAACACTGCCAAGGATCACCGTATCCGTCTCTTGGTCAAGACTCATAACACGCGTCCAAGCAATGATTCTGAAAGTATCTATGAGGTGGTGACACGACCAAACAAACCAGCTGCTTCATGGGAAAATCCTGAAAATCCTCAACACCAACAAGCTTTTGTCAGTCTGTATGACGATGAAAAAGGGGTGACTGTATCCAATAAGGGATTGAATGAATACGAAATCCTTGGGGATAACACCATTGCCGTGACCATTTTGCGTGCATCAGGTGAGCTAGGTGACTGGGGCTACTTCCCAACGCCAGAAGCACAATGCTTGCGTGAGTTTGAAGTCGAGTTTGCACTTGAATGCCACCAAGCCCAAGAACGCTTTTCAGCTTTCCGTCGTGCCAAAGCCTTGCAGACACCGTTTACCAGCCTTCAGCTTGCTAGACAGGAAGGAAGCGTGGTTGCGACTGGTAGCCTCTTGAGCCATTCTGTTCTCAGCATACCGCAAGTTTGTCCAACAGCCTTTAAAGTGGCGGAAAATGAAGAAGGCTATGTCTTCCGTTACTATAATATGAGTCAAGAAAATGTGCACATATCAGAACATCAACAAACCATTCTTGACTTACTTGAGCGACCATATCCAGTTCATTCAGGACCATTGGATCCACAAGAGATTCGTACAGAATTCATCAAAAAAGAAGAAATTTAATTTCAAAAAGTAAACATCAAAAGAAAGGAGGGGCGAAAAAGTAAGAACTAACTGCTGATTCGCCCCTTTTTATGGTAAAAACAATGACCATTGCAACGATTGATATCGGAGGGACTGGGATTAAGTTTGCCAGTCTGACTCCTGATGGGAAAATACTGGATAAGACAAGTATTTCAACGCCTGAAAACTTGGAGGATTTACTAGCGTGGCTAGATCAACGCTTGTCAGAACAGGATTACAGTGGGATTGCTATGAGCGTTCCAGGTGCAGTCAATCAAGAGACAGGTGTGATTGATGGCTTCAGTGCGGTGCCCTACATCCATGGCTTTTCTTGGTATGAGGCGCTTAGCTCTTATCAGCTACCTGTCCATTTAGAAAATGATGCCAACTGCGTTGGACTCAGTGAACTACTAGCTCATCCAGATCTTGAAAATGCAGCCTGTGTCGTGATTGGGACAGGGATTGGCGGAGCCATGATTATCAATGGTAGACTTCATCGAGGTCGCCACGGCTTGGGTGGAGAATTTGGCTACATGACAACCCTTGCCCCTGCTGAAAAACTTAATAACTGGTCGCAACTAGCATCAACTGGGAATATGGTACGATACGTGATTGAAAAATCTGGTCATACTGATTGGGACGGTCGCAAGATTTACCAAGAGGCCGCAGCTGGTAATGCTCTTTGTCAAGAAGCCATTGAGCGCATGAACCGCAATCTGGCGCAAGGCTTGCTCAATATCCAGTATCTCATCGATCCAGATGTCATCAGTCTGGGTGGCTCTATCAGTCAAAATCCAGATTTTATCCAAGATGTCAAGAAGGCTGTTGATAACTTTGTCGATACCTACGAAGAATACACGGTCGCACCAGTTATCCAGGCCTGCACCTATCACGCAGATGCCAATCTCTACGGTGCTCTTGTCAACTGGCTACAGGAGGAAAAGCAATGGTAAGATTTACAGGACTTAGTCCCAAACAAACGCAAGCTATTGAGGTTTTAAAAGGTCATATTTCTCTACCAGATGTGGAAGTGGCTGTCACTCAGTCTGACCAAGCCTCTATCTCTATCGAGGGTGAGGAAGGTCACTATCAATTGACCTACCGCAAACCTCACCAACTTTATCGTGCCTTATCCTTGTTGGTAACAGTTCTAGCAGAAGCTGATAAAGTAGAGATTGAGGAACAAGCAGCTTACGAAGATTTGGCTTACATGGTTGACTGTTCTCGAAATGCGGTGCTGAATGTGGCTTCTGCCAAGCAGATGATTGAGGTCTTGGCTCTCATGGGCTACTCAACCTTTGAACTTTACATGGAAGACACTTACCAGATTGAAGGGCAGCCTTACTTTGGCTATTTCCGTGGAGCTTATTCAGCAGAGGAGTTGCAGGAAATCGAAGCCTATGCTCAACAGTTTGACATGACCTTTGTACCATGCATCCAGACCTTGGCCCACTTGTCGGCCTTTGTCAAATGGGGTGTCAAGGAAGTGCAGGAGCTCCGTGATGTAGAGGACATTCTTCTCATTGGCGAAGAAAAGGTTTATGACCTGATTGATGGCATGTTTGCCACGTTGTCTAAACTGAAGACTCGCAAGGTCAATATCGGGATGGACGAAGCCCACTTGGTTGGTTTGGGACGCTACCTGATTTTGAACGGTGTTGTGGATCGTAGTCTCCTCATGTGCCAACACTTGGAGCGCGTGCTGGATATTGCTGACAAATATGGTTTCCACTGCCAGATGTGGAGTGATATGTTCTTCAAACTCATGTCAGCGGATGGCCAGTACGACCGTGATGTGGAAATTCCAGAGGAAACTCGTGTCTACCTAGACCGTCTCAAAGACCGTGTGACTCTGGTTTACTGGGATTATTATCAGGATAGCGAGGAAAAATACAACCGTAATTTCCGCAATCATCACAAGATTAGCCATGACCTTGCATTTGCAGGGGGAGCTTGGAAGTGGATTGGCTTTACACCTCACAACCATTTTAGCCGTCTAGTGGCTATCGAGGCTAATAAAGCCTGCCGTGCCAATCAGATTAAAGAAGTCATCGTAACGGGTTGGGGAGACAATGGTGGTGAAACTGCCCAGTTCTCTATCCTACCAAGCTTGCAAATCTGGGCAGAACTCAGCTATCGCAATGACCTAGATGGTTTGTCTGCGCACTTCAAGACCAATACTGGTCTAACGGTTGAGGATTTTATGCAGATTGACCTTGCCAACCTCTTACCAGACCTACCAGGCAATCTCAGCGGTATCAATCCCAACCGCTATGTTTTTTATCAGGATATTCTTTGTCCGATTCTTGATCAACACATGACACCTGAACAGGACAAACCGCACTTCGCTCAGGCTGCTGAGACGCTTGCTAACATTAAAGAAAAAGCTGGAAACTATGCTTATCTCTTTGAAACTCAGGCCCAGTTGAATGCTATTTTAAGTAGCAAAGTAGATGTGGGACGACGCATTCGTCAGGCCTACCAAGCGGATGATAAAGAAAGTTTACAACAAATCGCCAGACAAGAATTACCAGAACTTAGAAGCCAAATTGAAGACTTCCATGCCCTCTTTAGCCACCAATGGCTGAAAGAAAACAAGGTCTTTGGTTTGGATACAGTTGACATCCGTATGGGCGGACTCTTGCAACGCATCAAACGAGCAGAAAGCCGTATCGAGGTTTATCTGGCTGGCCAGCTTGACCGCATCGACGAGCTGGAAGTTGAAATCCTACCATTTACTGACTTCTACGCAGACAAGGATTTCGCAGCAACTACAGCCAACCAGTGGCATACCATTGCGACAGCTTCGACGATTTATACGACTTAATACTCTTCGAAAATCTCTTCAAACCACGTCAGCTTCCATCTACAACCTCAAAACAGTGTTTTGAGCAGCCTGCAGCTAGCTTCCTAGTTTGCTCTTTGATTTTCATTGAGTATAAAAACAATAACACCTTGCTTGGCGCAGGGTGTTTCGCGTGAAACAGAAGAATTATCTGGTTTCAAATGCTACAGTTAGACAAACTTATGATAAAATAGCAGAAAGTGAATGTTTCCTAAGAGCAATTCTATCGATGAGCACTTGGAGGTATTATGGTACACTTAAAATTAGTAAAATAAGAAATAGAAGCTGAAAAGTCAGCATCTGTAGAAGCCTGGGTCATTTCCGTCAAATTTAAAAAAGGTTGCTACCGACATATACAGATTCTTACTTTCTTAGCTTTGTTAGTGACGATGTTGAAGAACGTTACACAGAAAATGTCTATCTGGATAGCCTAAGTGTCAAACAAAAATTTAAGTTTATTTTCGACTTCGGTGATGAATGGCGTTTTGAATGCCAAGTGCTGAGAGAAATCGAGACAGAGGACGAAGAAGCTTATCTCGTACGTTCGGTTGGAACGTCGCCAGAACAATATCCAGATTATGATGGTTTTGACTATTAAGAATGGTAAAATTGAAATCTAAAAAACAATTGGAATCAGTCTGTGTAGGCTTAGTATTTCAATAGACTTCCTGCAAAACTAGAATCCTAGTTCATGATTGATAATACCAGCAATCAAATTCATTCGTAATCCGAAGCGTTTACGATGATTTCGATAGGTTGTTGAAAACATTTTAAACGTTTTTACTTTGGCAAAGATGTTCTCAACCTTGCTTCTCTCCTTAGATAGCGCATGGTTATAGGCTTTATCTTCAGCTGTTAGCGGCTTGAGTTTGCTGGATTTACGTGGAGTTTGTGCTTGAGGATATATCTTCATGAGCCCTTGATAACCACTGTCAGCCAAGATTTTACCAGCTTGTCCGATATTTCTGCGACTCATTTTGAACAACTTCATATCATGACTATAGTTCACAGCGATATCCAAAGAAACAATTCTCCCTTGACTTGTGACAATCGCTTGAGCCTTCATAGCGTGAAATTTCTTTTTACCAGAATCATTCGCTAATTGTTTTTTTAGGGCGATTGATTTTTACTTCCGTCGCATCAATCATTACCGTGTCCTCAGAACTGAGAGGAGTTCTTGAAATCGTAACACCACCTTTGAACAAGAGTTACTTCAACCCATTGGCTCCGACGGAGTAAGTTGCTTTCGTGAATACCAAAATCAGCCGCAATTTCTTCATAAGTGCGGTATTCTCGCACATATTGAAGAGTGGCCATAAGAAGGTCTTCTAGGCTTAATTTAGGTTTTCGTCCACCTTTTGCGTGTTTAAGTTGATAAGCTGTTTTTAATACAGCTAACATCTCTTCAAAAGTCGTGCGTTGAACACCAACAAGACGCTTAAATCGTGCATCGGTTAGTTGTTTACTTGCTTCATAATTTTGTTTCGCAGGGAGTCTATTGACTCTTTGGTAGGTGTCAATGTTTTTTTCATCTATCCCGAGAATTATTTTCCCGCCATTTGTATTTGCAAATGCTGAGTAGGTTTCCCAGAAAGACTCTGGAAGATTGTTTTTAGCTTTTTTGTATTCTAAATCAACCCCTTCAAATTTTAAGTCCATATTTTTCCTTTACATCTGTTTTTTGTGGTTCTGGTATTTGTTCAAGTTGAGTGATAATATAGCGAATTGAATTTCGAGAGTTTTTACTCAGTTAATTTCTTTTTTAACCCACTTTAATTTCTTTTTTAATACGGGTTAAAAAAGAAATTAAAGTGGGTTAATTTTCCTTGACTTAAAATTTAAAAATGATATACTGTGTTTATGGAGAGATGACAATTTATAAAATGTACTACTCTATTCTACTAGATAATGATTGAATAAAACTTTTTATAACAACGGCTAGCAAAGTTATAATTTTATATCTATTAGAAAATAAATATGTAAGGAAATTTAAATGAAAAAAACTACAATATTATCATTAACTACAGCTGCGGTTATTTTAGCAGCATATGTCCCTAATGAACCAATCCTAGCAGATACTCCTAGTTCGGAAGTAATCAAAGAGACTAAAGTTGGAAGTATTATTCAACAAAATAATATCAAATATAAGGTTCTAACTGTAGAAGGTAACATAGGAACTGTTCAAGTGGGTAATGGAGTTACTCCTGTAGAGTTTGAAGCTGGTCAAGATGGAAAACCATTCACGATTCCTACAAAAATCACAGTAGGTGATAAAGTATTTACCGTTACTGAAGTAGCTAGTCAAGCTTTTAGTTATTATCCAGATGAAACAGGTAGAATTGTCTACTATCCTAGCTCTATTACTATCCCATCAAGCATAAAAAAAATACAAAAAAAAGGCTTCCATGGAAGTAAAGCTAAAACTATTATTTTTGACAAAGGCAGTCAGCTGGAGAAAATTGAAGATAGAGCTTTTGATTTTTCTGAATTAGAAGAGATTGAATTGCCTGCATCTCTAGAATATATTGGAACAAGTGCATTTTCTTTTAGTCAAAAATTGAAAAAGCTAACCTTTTCCTCAAGTTCAAAATTAGAATTAATATCACATGAGGCTTTTGCTAATTTATCAAATTTAGAGAAACTAACATTACCAAAATCGGTTAAAACATTAGGAAGTAATCTATTTAGACTCACTACTAGCTTAAAACATGTTGATGTTGAAGAAGGAAATGAATCGTTTGCCTCAGTTGATGGTGTTTTGTTTTCAAAAGATAAAACCCAATTAATTTATTATCCAAGTCAAAAAAATGACGAAAGTTATAAAACGCCTAAGGAGACAAAAGAACTTGCATCATATTCGTTTAATAAAAATTCTTACTTGAAAAAACTCGAATTGAATGAAGGTTTAGAAAAAATTGGTACTTTTGCATTTGCAGATGCGATTAAACTTGAAGAAATTAGCTTACCAAATAGTTTAGAAACTATTGAACGTTTAGCCTTTTACGGTAATTTAGAATTAAAAGAACTTATATTACCAGATAATGTTAAAAATTTTGGTAAACACGTTATGAACGGTTTACCAAAATTAAAAAGTTTAACAATTGGTAATAATATCAACTCATTGCCGTCCCTCTTCCTAAGTGGCGTCTTAGATTCATTAAAGGAAATTCATATTAAGAATAAAAGTACAGAGTTTTCTGTGAAAAAAGATACATTTGCAATTCCTGAAACTGTTAAGTTCTATGTAACATCAGAACATATAAAAGATGTTCTTAAATCAAATTTATCTACTAGTAATGATATCATTGTTGAAAAAGTAGATAATATAAAACAAGAAACTGATGTAGCTAAACCTAAAAAGAATTCTAATCAGGGAGTAGTTGGTTGGGTTAAAGACAAAGGTTTATGGTATTACTTAAATGAATCAGGTTCAATGGCTACTGGTTGGGTTAAAGACAAAGGCTTATGGTATTACTTAAACGAATCAGGTTCAATGGCTACTGGTTGGGTTAAAGACAAAGGCTTATGGTATTACT
>ERZ1023427.20-NODE-20-length-80354-cov-45.065530_pt1 | contig 80354 bp, 84 predicted proteins | sample MGYA00380515_ERZ1023427 | MGnify/ENA primary metagenome ERZ1023427 (study PRJEB33173, sample SAMEA4830340) | metagenome | study: EMG produced TPA metagenomics assembly of the PRJEB25223 data set... | reverse complement strand
AGTTAATCGCTCCAATGACTTACGAAGAGATGATGACGAGCGACTTTTTTGAAGCTTGGTTTCAGAAGTTTCTCTTACCAACATTAACCACACCATCGGTTATTATAGTAAAACGAAATAAGAATAGGACAAATCGATCAGGACAGTAAAATCGAATTCTAACAATGTTTTAGAAGTCCATATGTACTATTCTAGTTTCAATATACCATAACTGCTCCTAGTCAACCTGCAAGTCCTGTCCCAGCTCCAAGCTCAGCTCCGACTCAAGATCCTAGAGTGGTAGTAAGCGCTTCGGCTAGCTCAACGAGCCCACAAGCTCAAGAGCAAGTTGACAAGTCTGAACTTCGTGCCTTGAGTCAAGAGTTAGACCAACACTTGAAAGCTTTGGCAACAGTATCTGATCCGAAAATCGATGCAACCAAGGCTGTCCTCCTAGATGCTCAAAAAGCTCCGGAAGATAGTGCCTTGACAGAGTAAGGTCTGCATACTGCAGTAGAGTCTGTGAAGGCTGCCTTGGACTCTCTCAAAGATGTGAAAGCAAATGCTAGCGACAGCAAGCCTGCACAGGACAAGAAGGATGCAAAACAAGGAACGGAAGATAGTAAGGATTCAGATAAGATGACTGAAACAAACTCAGTTCCGGCAGGAGTGATTGTGGTCAGTCTACTTGCCCTCCTAGGCGTGATTGCCTTCTGGCTGATTCGCCGTAAGAAAGAGTCAGAAATCCAGCAATTAAGCACGGAATTAATCAAGGTTCTAGGACAGCTAGATGCAGAAAAAGCGGATAAAAAAGTCCTTGCCAAAGCCCAAAACCTTCTCCAAGAAACCCTTGATTTCGTGAAAGAAGAAAATGGCTCAGCAGAGACAGAAACTAAACTAGTAGAGGAGCTTAAAGCAATCCTTGACAAACTCAAGTAAAACATGATTTATGAAATGTCAGACTTAAAAGACATTTTCGTTCACAAAAGCAGCGACGAGTAATCCTTGTCGTTGCTTTTTGGCTATTTTGGGGGATAAGATCCGCCTTGACTAGCAAAAGAAAAGATTGGTCCAATAGTGCCCGATACGATTTTGCGTAGCAGAAAGCTTACAAATAAAATTGAATATAGTAAAATAGGATTAGAATTATTAAGAAAGTTGGTTCTTTATTGGAAACGATAGTATTTTTAATCTCTGTTTTTCTAGCAGGTGTTTTATCCTTTTTTTCTCCTTGTATTTTTCCTCTTCTGCCAGTCTATGCTGGGATTTTATTGGATGATCAAGAAAGTGCAAAAAGCTTTTCTTTGTTTGGGAGAAAGGTTCTCTGGTCAGGCTTGATTCGAACACTTTGCTTTATCGCTGGTATCTCTCTCATTTTCTTTATTCTAGGCTTTGGTGCTGGTTACTTTGGTCATATTCTCTATGCAAATTGGTTTCGATATGGCATGGGAGCTATTATTATCATTTTGGGTCTTCACCAGATGGAAATTTTTCATTTGAAGAAATTAGAAGTTCAAAAAAGTTTTACCTTTAAAAAATCAGATTCTAATCGTTATTGGTCAGCTTTTTTACTTGGTATTACCTTTAGCTTTGGTTGGACACCTTGTATTGGTCCAGTTTTAAGTTCTGTTTTAGCACTTGCGGCTTCTGGAGGCAATGGCGCTTGGCAAGGAGCGATTTATACTCTCATTTACACTCTGGGCATGGCCCTTCCTTTCTTGGTATTGGCACTAGCTTCAGGTCTAGTCATGCCATATTTTAGTAAAATCAAGCGTCATATGATGCTACTAAAGAAAATTGGTGGTTTCCTCATTGTTTTAATGGGAATTTTGTTACTATTAGGACAAGTAAATGTTCTAGCTGGAATTTTTGAATAAAGGAGGACAAATGAAAAAAGTAATGTTTGCTGGCTTAAGTCTCTTGTCATTAGTTGTATTGATGGCCTGTGGTGAGGAAGAAACTAAAAAGACTCAAGCAGCACAACAGCCAAAACAACAAACGACTGTACAACAAATTGCTGTTGGAAAAGATGCTCCAGACTTCACATTGCAATCCATGGATGGCAAAGAAGTTAAGTTATCTGATTTTAAGGGTAAAAAGGTTTACTTGAAGTTTTGGGCTTCATGGTGTGGTCCATGCAAGAAAAGTATGCCAGAGTTGATGGAACTAGCGGCGAAACCAGATCGTGATTTCGAAATTCTTACTGTCATTGCACCAGGAATTCAAGGTGAAAAAACTGTTGAGCAATTCCCACAATGGTTCCAGGAACAAGGATATAAGGATATCCCAGTTCTTTATGATACCAAAGCAACCACCTTCCAAGCTTATCAAATTCGAAGCATTCCTACAGAATATTTAATTGATAGCCAAGGAAAGATTGGAAAGATTCAATTTGGTGCTATCAGTAATGCGGATGCAGAAGCAGCATTTAAAGAAATGAACTAGAATCGATAAAATCTGATTACAAGATGTAGTCAGATTTTGGTAACTTCTAAAACTAACTTCTAGTTTCCCACAACCTAGCTTTTAGTATGAGAAAAACGTGTGACACCAGTGGAAATCCGTCTTAGACTAACTTCCACTGGTTTTCTTTTTCTTGATATATAAGGGTTCAAAAGCGAAAAGACTCAGAAAAAAGTGCACGACAAATAGCCCTAAAACAGAGTCGTTTTAGAGTAACTTCCAGTTTTGGGAGAGAGATGGAAGTTACTTTGAGAAGTTACGGTAGTCAGATTTTTTTAGAAAAACATTTTATAAATATTCACATATCTCCTATATTTATGGTAAAATAGAATCATCAGTTTATTTTGGAGTCAAAGATGAATATATTTAGAACAAAGAATGTTAGTTTAGATAAAACAGAGATGCATAGGCATTTGAAGTTATGGGATTTGATTTTGCTGGGTATTGGAGCCATGGTAGGGACAGGTGTCTTTACAATCACAGGTACTGCAGCTGCTACACTTGCTGGTCCAGCACTAGTGATTTCAATCGTTATTTCTGCCTTGTGTGTGGGATTATCAGCCCTCTTTTTTGCAGAATTTGCCTCGCGAGTACCCGCTACAGGAGGTGCCTATAGTTACCTCTATGCTATCTTAGGAGAATTCCCTGCCTGGTTGGCTGGTTGGTTAACCATGATGGAGTTCATGACAGCCATATCAGGCGTAGCTTCGGGTTGGGCAGCTTATTTTAAAGGCTTGCTCTCTCAATACGGGATAGCCCTTCCTCAGGCTTTAAATGGTACCTTTAATCCTCAAGCAGGGACATTTGTTGATTTATTGCCTATTCTTGTCTTGGTCTTGGTGACTTCGCTTGTTTTACTAAATGCCAAGGCAGCCTTACGCTTTAATTCGATTCTAGTTATTTTGAAATTTTCCGCTTTAGCTCTCTTTGTTTTAGTAGGAATTTGGAATATTAAGTTTGATAATTGGAGCAATTTTGCTCCTTACGGCTTTGGACAAATCTATGGAGCTAGTACTGGTATTATGGCTGGTGCGTCCTTGATGTTCTTCGGTTTTTTGGGATTTGAATCCATCTCTATGGCTGTAGATGAAGTCAAGACTCCTCAAAAAAATATTCCTAGAGGGATTGTCTTATCGCTTTCTATCGTAACCATTCTCTATGCCTTGGTGACCCTTGTTTTGACTGGTGTGGTTCACTATAGTCATTTAAATGTCGATGATGCCGTTGCCTTTGCCCTTCGTAGTGTTGGGATTAGTTGGGCAGCCAACTATGTGTCATTAGTGGCTATCTTGACCTTGATTACAGTTTGTATTTCGATGACCTATGCCCTATCGCGTATGATTTACAGTTTAGCACGTGACGGCTTAGTGCCTGCTGCCTTTAAGGAACTGACGAAGACTAGCAAGGTACCAAAGAATGCTACTATCTTGACAGGTCTAGCTTCAGCAGTAGCAGCAGGAATGTTCCCACTAGCCAGTATTGCAGCCTTTTTAAATATTTGTACCTTAGCCTACTTGATCATGCTGGCTTATGGTCTGATTCGCTTACGGAAAGAAAAAGGAATGCCCAAAGCTGGGGAATTTAAAACACCATTGGTACCTCTGTTACCAATTTTATCGATCATCATTTGTTTATCCTTCATGTTACAGTATAATATGAACACCTGGATTGCTTTCCTAGTTGCGTTGTTAGTAGGAAGTATTATTTACTTCACTTATGGCTATAAGCATTCTACCATAGAAGAATAAAGTGAAAGTCTATTGAGTTGTTGACACTCAGTAGATTTTTATATGTGAAAGAAATTTCAAATTTTTTCTAAAAATATCTTGACAGATTAAATTTTCAGGAGTAGAATATTTACTAGTTAATTAAATGGTTAAGGAGTTGTTCATGAAGAAACAAAATTTATTTTTAGTCCTGTTAAGTGTCTTTCTTTTGTGCTTGGGGGCTTGTGGTCAAAAGGAAAGTCAGACAGGAAAGGGGATGAAAATTGTGACCAGTTTTTATCCTATCTACGCTATGGTTAAGGAAGTATCTGGTGACTTGAATGATGTTCGGATGATTCAGTCAAGTAGTGGTATTCACTCCTTTGAACCTTCGGCAAATGATATCGCAGCCATCTATGATTCAGATGTCTTTGTTTACCATTCTCATACACTCGAATCTTGGGCAGGAAGTCTGGATCCAAATCTAAAAAAATCTAAAGTGAAGGTTTTAGAGGCTTCAGAGGGAATGACTTTAGACCGCGTCCCTGGACTAGAGGATGTGGAAGCAGGGGATGGAGTTGATGAAAAAACGCTCTATGACCCTCACACATGGCTAGATCCTGAAAAAGCTGGAGAAGAAGCCCAAATTATCGCTGATAAACTTTCAGAGGTGGATAGTGAGCATAAAGAGACTTATCAAAAAAATGCGCAAGCCTTTATCAAAAAAGCTCAGGAATTGACTAAGAAATTCCAACCAAAATTTGAAAAAGCGACTCAGAAAACATTTGTAACACAACATACAGCCTTTTCTTATCTAGCGAAGAGATTTGGGCTTAATCAACTTGGTATTGCAGGTATCTCTCCTGAACAAGAACCAAGTCCACGACAACTAACAGAAATTCAGGAATTTGTTAAGACCTATAAGGTTAAAACGATTTTTACAGAAAGTAACGCTTCTTCAAAAGTAGCTGAAACTCTTGTCAAATCAACAGGTGTGGGTCTTAAAACTCTGAATCCTTTAGAGTCAGACCCACAAAATGACAAGACCTATTTAGAAAATCTTGAAGAAAATATGAGTATTCTAGCAGAAGAATTAAAGTGAGGAAAGAATGAAAATCAATAAAAAATATCTAGCAGGTTCAGTGGCAGTCCTTGCCCTAAGTGTTTGTTCCTATGAACTTGGTCGTCACCAAGCTGGTCAGGTTAAGAAAGAGTCTAATCGAGTTGCTTATATAGATGGTGATCAGGCTGGTCAAAAGGCAGAAAATTTGACACCAGATGAAGTCAGTAAGAGAGAGGGGATCAACGCCGAACAAATTGTTATCAAGATTACGGATCAAGGTTATGTGACCTCTCATGGAGACCATTATCATTACTATAATGGCAAGGTTCCTTATGATGCCATCATCAGTGAAGAACTTCTCATGAAAGATCCGAATTATCAGTTGAAGGATTCAGACATTGTCAATGAAATCAAGGGTGGCTATGTCATTAAGGTAGACGGAAAATACTATGTTTACCTTAAAGATGCGGCCCATGCGGACAATATTCGGACAAAAGAAGAGATTAAACGTCAGAAGCAGGAACGCAGTCATAATCACAACTCAAGAGCAGATAATGCTGTTGCTGCAGCCAGAGCCCAAGGACGTTATACAACGGATGATGGGTATATCTTCAATGCTTCTGATATCATTGAAGATACTGGTGATGCTTATATCGTTCCTCACGGCGACCATTACCATTACATTCCTAAGAGTGATTTGTCTGCCAGTGAATTAGCTGCTGCCCAAGCCTATTGGAATGGGAAGCAGGGATCTCGTCCTTCTTCAAGTTCTAGTCATAATGCAAATCCAGCTCAACCAAGATTGTCAGAGAACCACAATCTGACTGTCACTCCAACTTATCATCAAAATCAAGGGGAAAACATTTCAAGCCTTTTACGTGAATTGTATGCTAAACCCTTATCAGAACGCCATGTAGAATCTGATGGCCTTATTTTCGACCCAGCGCAAATCACAAGTCGAACCGCCAGAGGTGTAGCTGTCCCTCATGGTAACCATTACCACTTTATCCCTTATGAACAAATGTCTGAATTGGAAGAACGAATTGCTCGTATAATTCCCCTTCGTTATCGTTCAAACCATTGGGTACCAGATTCAAGACCAGAAGAACCAAGTCCACAACCGACTCCAGAACCTAGTCCAAGTCCGCAACCTACACCAAATCCTCAACCAGCTCCAAGCAATCCAATTGATGAGAAATTGGTCAAAGAAGCTGTTCGAAAAGTAGGCGATGGTTATGTCTTTGAGGAGAATGGAGTTTCTCGTTATATCCCAGCCAAGGATCTTTCAGCAGAAACAGCAGCAGGCATTGATAGCAAACTGGCCAAGCAGGAAAGTTTATCTCATAAGCTAGGAGCTAAGAAAACTGACCTCCCATCTAGTGATCGAGAATTTTACAATAAGGCTTATGACTTACTAGCAAGAATTCACCAAGATTTACTTGATAATAAAGGTCGACAAGTTGATTTTGAGGCTTTGGATAACCTGTTGGAACGACTCAAGGATGTCTCAAGTGATAAAGTCAAGTTAGTGGATGATATTCTTGCCTTCTTAGCTCCGATTCGTCATCCAGAACGTTTAGGAAAACCAAATTCGCAAATTACCTACACTGATGATGAGATTCAAGTAGCCAAGTTGGCAGGCAAGTACACAACAGAAGACGGTTATATCTTTGATCCTCGTGATATAACCAGTGATGAGGGGGATGCCTATGTAACTCCACATATGACCCATAGCCACTGGATTAAAAAAGATAGTTTGTCTGAAGCTGAGAGAGCGGCAGCCCAGGCTTATGCTAAAGAGAAAGGTTTGACCCCTCCTTCGACAGACCATCAGGATTCAGGAAATACTGAGGCAAAAGGAGCAGAAGCTATCTACAACCGCGTGAAAGCAGCTAAGAAGGTGCCACTTGATCGTATGCCTTACAATCTTCAATATACTGTAGAAGTCAAAAACGGTAGTTTAATCATACCTCATTATGACCATTACCATAACATCAAATTTGAGTGGTTTGACGAAGGCCTTTATGAGGCACCTAAGGGGTATACTCTTGAGGATCTTTTGGCGACTGTCAAGTACTATGTCGAACATCCAAACGAACGTCCGCATTCAGATAATGGTTTTGGTAACGCTAGCGACCATGTTCGTAAAAATAAGGCAGACCAAGATAGTAAACCTGATGAAGATAAGGAACATGATGAAGTAAGTGAGCCAACTCACCCTGAATCTGATGAAAAAGAGAATCACGCTGGTTTAAATCCTTCAGCAGATAATCTTTATAAACCAAGCACTGATACGGAAGAGACAGAGGAAGAAGCTGAAGATACTACAGATGAGGCTGAAATTCCTCAAGTAGAGCATTCTGTTATTAACGCTAAGATAGCAGATGCGGAGGCCTTGCTAGAAAAAGTAACAGATCCTAGTATTAGACAAAATGCTATGGAGACATTGACTGGTCTAAAAAGTAGTCTTCTTCTCGGAACGAAAGATAATAACACTATTTCAGCAGAAGTAGATAGTCTCTTGGCTTTGTTAAAAAAAAGTCAACCGGTTCCTATACAGTAGTAAAATGAATGGAGCATATTTTATGGAGAAGTAACCTTTCGTGTTACTTCTCTTTTTTAGAAAAACGTAACAGAAACTTGACAAAAGTAATTTTAAATAGTAAACTATTTACTGGTTAATTAAATGGTTAAATAACCGGTTTAGAAAACTATTTAATAAAGTAAAAGAAGTTGAGAAAAAACTTCATCATTTATTGAAATGAGGGATTTATGAAATTCAGTAAAAAATATATAGCAGCTGGATCAGCTGTTATCGTATCCTTGAGTCTATGTGCCTATGCACTAAACCAGCATCGTTCGCAGGAAAATAAGGACAATAATCGTGTCTCTTATGTAGATGGCAGCCAGTCAAGTCAGAAAAGTGAAAACTTGACACCAGACCAGGTTAGCCAGAAAGAAGGAATTCAGGCCGAGCAAATTGTAATCAAAATTACAGATCAGGGCTATGTAACGTCACACGGTGACCACTATCATTACTATAATGGGAAAGTTCCTTATGATGCCCTCTTTAGTGAAGAACTCTTGATGAAGGATCCAAACTATCAACTTAAAGACGCTGATATTGTCAATGAAGTCAAGGGTGGTTATATCATCAAGGTCGATGGAAAATATTATGTCTACCTGAAAGATGCAGCTCATGCTGATAATGTTCGAACTAAAGATGAAATCAATCGTCAAAAACAAGAACATGTCAAAGATAATGAGAAGGTTAACTCTAATGTTGCTGTAGCAAGGTCTCAGGGACGATATACGACAAATGATGGTTATGTCTTTAATCCAGCTGATATTATCGGAGATACGGGTAATGCTTATATCGTTCCTCATGGAGGTCACTATCACTACATTCCCAAAAGCGATTTATCTGCTAGTGAATTAGCAGCAGCTAAAGCACATCTGGCTGGAAAAAATATACAACCGAGTCAGTTAAGCTATTCTTCAACAGCTAGTGACAATAACACGCAATCTGTAGCAAAAGGATCAACTAGCAAGCCAGCAAATAAATCTGAAAATCTCCAGAGTCTTTTGAAGGAACTCTATGATTCACCTAGCGCCCAACGTTACAGTGAATCAGATGGCCTGGTCTTTGACCCTGCTAAGATTATCAGTCGTACACCAAATGGAGTTGCGATTCCGCATGGCGACCATTACCACTTTATTCCTTACAGCAAGCTTTCTGCCTTAGAAGAAAAGATTGCCAGAATGGTGCCTATCAGTGGAACTGGTTCTACAGTTTCTACAAATGCAAAACCTAATGAAGTAGTGTCTAGTCTAGGCAGTCTTTCAAGCAATCCTTCTTCTTTAACGACAAGTAAGGAACTCTCTTCAGCATCTGATGGTTATATTTTTAATCCAAAAGATATCGTTGAAGAAACGGCTACAGCTTATATTGTAAGACATGGTGATCATTTCCATTACATTCCAAAATCAAATCAAATTGGGCAACCGACTCTTCCAAACAATAGTCTAGCAACACCTTCTCCATCTCTTCCAATCAATCCAGGAACTTCACATGAGAAACATGAAGAAGATGGATACGGATTTGATGCTAATCGTATTATCGCTGAAGATGAATCAGGTTTTGTCATGAGTCACGGAGACCACAATCATTATTTCTTCAAGAAGGACTTGACAGAAGAGCAAATTAAGGCTGCGCAAAAACATTTAGAGGAAGTTAAAACTAGTCATAATGGATTAGATTCTTTGTCATCTCATGAACAGGATTATCCAGGTAATGCCAAAGAAATGAAAGATTTAGATAAAAAAATCGAAGAAAAAATTGCTGGCATTATGAAACAATATGGTGTCAAACGTGAAAGTATTGTCGTGAATAAAGAAAAAAATGCGATTATTTATCCGCATGGAGATCACCATCATGCAGATCCGATTGATGAACATAAACCGGTTGGAATTGGTCATTCTCACAGTAACTATGAACTGTTTAAACCCGAAGAAGGAGTTGCTAAAAAAGAAGGGAATAAAGTTTATACTGGAGAAGAATTAACGAATGTTGTTAATTTGTTAAAAAATAGTACGTTTAATAATCAAAACTTTACTCTAGCCAATGGTCAAAAACGCGTTTCTTTTAGTTTTCCGCCTGAATTGGAGAAAAAATTAGGTATCAATATGCTAGTAAAATTAATAACACCAGATGGAAAAGTATTGGAGAAAGTATCTGGTAAAGTATTTGGAGAAGGAGTAGGGAATATTGCAAACTTTGAATTAGATCAACCTTATTTACCAGGACAAACATTTAAGTATACTATCGCTTCAAAAGATTATCCAGAAGTAAGTTATGATGGTACATTTACAGTTCCAACCTCTTTAGCTTACAAAATGGCCAGTCAAACGATTTTCTATCCTTTCCATGCAGGGGATACTTATTTAAGAGTGAACCCTCAATTTGCAGTGCCTAAAGGAACTGATGCTTTAGTCAGAGTGTTTGATGAATTTCATGGAAATGCTTATTTAGAAAATAACTATAAAGTTGGTGAAATCAAATTACCGATTCCGAAATTAAACCAAGGAACAACCAGAACGGCCGGAAATAAAATTCCTGTAACCTTCATGGCAAATGCTTATTTGGACAATCAATCGACTTATATTGTGGAAGTACCTATCTTGGAAAAAGAAAATCAAACTGATAAACCAAGTATTCTACCACAATTTAAAAGGAATAAAGCACAAGAAAACTCAAAACTTGATGAAAAGGTAGAAGAACCAAAGACTAGTGAGAAGGTAGAAAAAGAAAAACTTTCTGAAACTGGGAATAGTACTAGTAATTCAACGTTAGAAGAAGTTCCTACAGTGGATCCTGTACAAGAAAAAGTAGCAAAATTTGCTGAAAGTTATGGGATGAAGCTAGAAAATGTCTTGTTTAATATGGACGGAACAATTGAATTATATTTACCATCGGGAGAAGTCATTAAAAAGAATATGGCAGATTTTACAGGAGAAGCACCTCAAGGAAATGGTGAAAATAAACCATCTGAAAATGGAAAAGTATCTACTGGAACAGTTGAGAACCAACCAACAGAAAATAAACCAGCAGATTCTTTACCAGAGGCACCAAACGAAAAACCTGTAAAACCAGAAAACTCAACGGATAATGGAATGTTGAATCCAGAAGGGAATGTGGGGAGTGACCCTATGTTAGATCCAGCATTAGAGGAAGCTCCAGCAGTAGATCCTGTACAAGAAAAATTAGAAAAATTTACAGCTAGTTACGGATTAGGCTTAGATAGTGTTATATTCAATATGGATGGAACGATTGAATTAAGATTGCCAAGTGGAGAAGTGATAAAAAAGAATTTATCTGATCTCATAGCGTAAGGAATAGCAGTAGAAAAAGTCTGAATCAAAAATGAAGTTCTCTCAAAAGTTAGAAATAAAACTCTGACTTTGGGAGAATTTCATTTTATTATTAATATATAAAATTTCTTGACATACAACTTAAAAAGAGGTGGAATATTTACTAGTTAATTAATTGGTTAATTAATTTCTATAATCATTTAATAATGAAGACATCATATAAATAATTATAGAAATGAGGTAATTATGAAATTTAAAAAGAAATATATAGCAGCTGGATCTGTTGTTATCCTTTCCTTAAGTCTGTGTGTTTATGCTCTGAACCAACATAGCTAACAGGCCAATACAGATAAAAATCGTGTTTCATATGTAAACAGTAATAAAGACACTAAGAAGACTGAAAATTTGACTCCAGATTAGGTTAGTCAAAAAGAAGGAATTCAAGCAAAACAAATTGTTATTAAGATTACAGGTCAAGGTTATGTAACTTCTCATGGCGATCATTATCACTGCTATAATGGTAAAGTTCCTTTTGATGCGCTCTTTAGTGAAGAGCCATTAATGAAAGCCCCCAACTATCAGCCGAAAGATCAAGATATTGTCAGTTAGGTTAAGGGAGGATATATTATTAAGGTAGATGGAAAGTATTATGTTTACCTTAAAGATCAAGCTCATGCAGAAAATGTACGAACAAAAGATGAAATCAATCGCCAAAAACAAGAACATGGTAAAGACGATAAAGGAGCTAGTGCAGAAGTATCTGTAGTAAAATTACAGGGACGTTATACTACCGATGATGGTTATATATAGTGAGTTGAATTTAGAATAGCACATCATAGTTTCTAAATCATTGTTAGAAATTACTTTAAAATCCCCTTATCAATTTGCTCATATTCTATTTCAATCTACGATAGTACCACATGGTGGTCACTATCATTTCATTCCTGAGAGTGACTTGTCGGCAGGTGAATTAGCAGCTGCAAAAGTATAATTATCAGAGAATACTACAGCTCTCAGTCAATCTTTGTCGGTGACACCGAATAATGGTGTTTCTGCAGCAGATGATGGTTATGTCTTTAACCCTAATGATATTGTCAGAGATACAGGTGATGCTTATATAGTAAGACATGGGGTCACTATCACTATATTCCTAAGTCATCTCTTAACAATCCCCCATCACACTCTAACACGGAAAAGGTAGGAAGTTCTTCTAGTTCTGTATTAAGTAATCCGTCACTACATGTCCACCATGAGGAAGAAGATGGTCATGGTTTTGATGCCAATCGAATTATAAGTGAAGATTCAGAAGGTTTTGTGATTCCTCGTGGCGACCACAATCACTACATCAAGGTTCAAACTAAGGGATATGAAGCGGCTTTGAAAAACAAGATTCCATCCCTGCAATCCAACTATCAACCTGGAACTTTTGATGAGAAGGCAGTCTTGGCAAAAGTAGATCAACTTCTAGCTGATAGCAGAAGCATCTACAAAGACAAGCCTATCGAACAAAGACAGATTGAGTTAGCTTTAGGTCAGTTTACTGAAAGTTTGAAAAAAATAAAAGTTAGTTGATTGATTACTTCTCTAAATTTTGGGCACACTAAAAAGAGGTCTTGACACCTAAACTTTAAAATTAAAGCATATTGAATCCGTGCTGCTGTGCGAAGCGAATAGCGTCTTGGACGAACATTGTCTTATCTGGATTTCTTATTTCTGTAAGGCCTTGTAATCTTGGATTATAACTCTCCTGTTTTAGGAGTACATGGTAGATGGCAACCAATAATCTGCGACAGATAGCAAGGAAGAAGTAGAAAGTCTTTTGAGCAAGGCAAATCAACTCTTGGAACAAATCCATGAAGAAGGAATCAGACAATCCTTGGCAGAAGAAGTAGAAAATCTAAAAGCTGCCACAAACAAGGCTGATGCAGACTTGGATGAAGTAAACAGTCAGGTAAAAGATGTCTTGACTCGTATCGCTAGCGCCCTTCAACAAGAAAAGGAAAATGCTGAGCAAGATCCTCAGACACTTGTACTCTATCAAAAACTCTACGATATTCTCATGTCGCTTCACTCTTATTTAGAAAGTAATAATGGATCTGATGCGGACTTTGATAAGGTGGATGCATTATTAGATCAACTTTCTGCTAATAGTAAAGACAAAACAGCTTTACTTGAATCGATAAAAGCTATTCTAGTTTTGAATCATCAAATCCAGTCAAAAGCTAGCGCAAGTGAAGAAACAAGTCCAGCAAGAAATGCTGAAGCAAATGGTGATAACACCAGTGCTGAGAACCAACCAAACGCAACTGCAGAATATAACATTGAAACTGGTAGCGACGAAAACAAACCAAGCAATACAAGAGATTCTAAACCTGCTGAATCAACTTCAGAAAATGAAACAACAGAATCTTCTACAACTACTGGAAATCAAGAAAAACCAGTAGAATAAAAAGAAAGGCGAAGTAGCTGAGCCACCTCGTCTTTTTAGCCTTTATAAGCTACGATGCCAATGATGGTATCAACTGCACGTTCCATAGTCTGAAGGCTAACGTATTCAAAACGTCCGTGCATATTTTCGCCACCTGCAAAGATATTCGGAGTTGGGATTCCCATAAAGGAAATCTTAGAGCCGTCTGTTCCACCCCGGATTGGTTCGATAATAGGCGTGATACCTAGATCTTCCATAACGGCTTTAGCAATGGTAATTGGAGTCATATCTTTTTCAATGACTTCTTTCATATTGTAGTACTGGTCTGTCAAGTTGAGAGTGACACGGTCGCTCCCAAGTTCTTCATTCATCTTATCAGCGATAGATTGCATGGATGCTTTACGCGCTTCAAAGGCATCTTTTTCAAAATCACGAATGATGTAGCTTGCACGCACCTCCTCAACACTACCTGTCACATCCATTAGATGGTAAAAACCTTGGTAACCTTCAGTTAACTCAGGTCGGTCATTTTCTGGAAGTTGATTATGAAAATCAATTGCTAGCTGAAGGGCATTGACCATCTGCCCTTTGGCAGTACCAGGGTGGACATTACGGCCTTGGAAATGCAATTCAGCACCAGCGGCTGAGAAAGTCTCGTACTGAAGTTCACCTAGTGGACCACCATCAACAGTGTAGGCAAAATCCACATCAAAATCTTCTGCATCAAATTTATTGGCACCAACACCGATTTCTTCATCTGGACCAAAACCAACACGAATCTCACAGTGCTTAATTTCAGGATGAGCAGTTAGATATTCAATGGCTGTCATAATTTCAGCAATTCCTGACTTGTCATCAGCACCTAGCAAGGTTGTTCCATCTGTTGTGATGAGCGTTTGTCCTGGATATTTTTCAAGACTCTTGAAGTCGGCTGGATCGAGTTTGAAACCAGAATTCCCTAGTTCAATCACACCACCATCGTAGTTTTCAATTACCTGTGGATTGACTCCTTCAGCATTAAAATCAGCAGTATCCATGTGCGATATAAAACCAATCTTACGTGTTAAAGACGGATCGTTGGCTGGCAAGGTTCCAATAGCAAAACCATTCGGTAGATAGTAAACATTTTGCAGTCCAACACGTTTCATTTCAGGAATTAGGACATTTGTTGCGAAGTCAACCTGACTCTGTGTACTTGGAGTAGTAGTAGAGTGTTCATCAGAGCGCGTGTTGACCTTAACGTAGGTTAAGAAGCGGTCCAAGAGATTTGGATAAGTCATAAAAAAACTCCTTTTGAATTTATTTTTTCCATTGTATCATAGAAAGAAGAGAAAAACAAAAGACAGAAGATTGAGAATGTCCCTATGTTAGCGTTTACTTATCGATGAATTAATGATAAAATAAACTTGATAAAAACATCACAAGGAAGCAGTCATGAAAAAAGCAATTTTAATGATGACCTTCGGTTCACCAGAAGAGATTACCTTTGAAGGTGTAGCTGATTTTTTCACAAATATTCGTCGTGGGGTGAGACCCCAAGACCACGAGATTCAGACTCTCTATGATAATTATGTACGAATTGGAGGCACGCCTCTGCAAAAAATTACCCGTCAAGAGGTTACCTTGGTAGAAGCTAGGCTGGGGAATGAATACAGTGTCTACTTTGCTAATAAGTTTTCCAGTCCCTTTATTCCAGATGTGATCGGTCAAATGGAAGCAGACGGAATTGAACAGTGTATTTGCTTGATTTTGGAGCCCCATTATTCTTTCTACTCTGTCATGGGCTATGAAAAATTTTTAGAAAGCAAACAAATTCAATTTTTGGTCATTAAGGACTGGTATCAGGAAGAAGTGCTCTTAAACTATTGGGCAGATGAAATTGCTAAGATTTTAAAAGAAGAAGTAAAGCAAGACAGCTTTAAAGTCATCTTTTCAGCCCATAGTGTGCCCATTTTTGCCTTGGACTTTGGTGATCCTTATATAGACCAAATTTTCGAAAATAGCAAGCTAGTCGCTGAAAAACTGGGCTTGAGTTCAGAACAATATACCAACACTTGGCAGAGTGAGAGTGATATTGGTATTCCATGGATTAAACCAGATGTTTTGGAGTATCTCAGAGAACAGACAGAACATCCAGACCATTATATTTTTGTACCTATTAGTTTCATCAGTGAGCATATTGAGGTCTTGTTTGACAATGATGTAGAATGTTATGACTTATGCCAGGAATTTGGGGTAAACTACCATCGTCCACCAATGCCAAATACAGATTCTCGTTTGATTGATGCTTTGGTCAATACAGTTAGAGTCAATGAAAATCAAGAGTTTAAGGAATTTCTCCCAGAAGAAGAGACCTTTGATGAGTTAGTTCCTTCAGACGAGACGAAAAACATTTTAGCTGAATCTGAAGATTTACAAATGCCAGAATTTGTGAAAAATCTGATTGAGAAAAAAGGGCGGGAGAATGTTAAGATGCCTTATCTTATCAAAAAAATGCTTGAAAAAGCAGGCAAGTTACCCAAAGAGTAAAGAAAAAAGGATTTAGCTTTGCGCTAGATCCTTTTAATCGATTATTTTTTCTCAAGGAGAGCTTTTATTTCTTGAAGGACTTCCAATTCGGTTGGTTTTTTTTCGGCAGTTTTTTCTTTCTTTATGCCAGTCAGTTTCTGTGCTTTTTCAATGCCCTTGATAATAAAGAAGAGGGCGGTACCCACAAAGATAAAATTGATAATAGCACTTAAGAAGTTACCATAGCCGACTCCATGCCAAGAAAGTTGAGCGATACGTTCAACTTTAGCAGCTTTCAAAGCGGGATTTAAAATAAGAGGAGTGATAATGTCGTTTACAAGTGAAGTAACGATAGCACCAAAAGCAGAGGCAATTACAACACCGACAGCAAGGTCAATAACATTTCCTCGAAGCAAGAACGATTTTAGATTTTTTAACATACTGTTTTCCTTTCAATGTTTCGTGTTTCATTGTATCCTAAATCATTATAGAAGGCAATTAAAAGGCTCATAAATGGAGCATTATTTTCTAAAAATATAGACCTTGCTCAAGATATAATTGATGATAATAATGAATATTTGTGCAATTATTGTTTCAATAGCATTTATCTTATCAATGTTTTCAGTTACGAATTGCCCTATGATGTGAGGAAATTGGGTTACAAAGAGAAAAGTTAAAAACAAGTCTAACAGAAAAGTAGAAAGGCGAGCAAGAGAAAATTTCACTAAACGGATAAGTCTATTTTTCTTTTTTTGCTTAAATACAATCGTATCATTTGTGATAAAGGCAAATAAGATACCGATAATATTTGCCAAGGCCGTAGCAAGGAGTTCCTGATGACTTAGTTGATAAATGACTAGTCGTGAGAGAATCGAAACTAGAGTTGTCGCAAGGCCAAAAAAGAGATAGGCTAAGATTTCATTGTTAAAAAATTTTTGAATAGGTTTTTTCATGCTTTAAGTATAGCATAAAGCAGGCTATTGTGCTATACTAGTAAGGTTGAATGAATCAACCCTTGGTGCTTAGCTTCTTTCACCAAGCATATTACACGCGGATAACCGCCAAAGGAGAAAAGATGAAAAAATTAACTATTCGTGATGTTGCAGATATTGCAATCGTCGCTGCTATCTACGTCGTTTTGACTGTCACACCGCCCCTAAATGCCATCAGCTATGGTGCTTATCAGTTTCGTATTTCAGAAATGATGAACTTTATGGCTTTTTACAATCCTAAGTACATCATCGGAGTTACCATCGGTTGTATGATTGCTAATTTCTTTAGCTTCGGACTGCTAGATGTCTTTGTTGGTGGTGGTTCAACCTTAGTATTCCTCAGTTTAGGTGTTTGGCTTTTTGCAAAATATAGCAAGGATTACCTCTTTAACGGATTGATTCGAAAAGATCATTTCTTCTTTTCAATCCTCTTTTCAATTTCCATGTTTACTATCGCTGCAGAGTTAAATATTGTAGCAGAATTACCATTCTTCCTTACTTGGTTTACAACAGGAATCGGTGAATTTGCTTCATTGATTATTGGAGCGATTATTATTGGTAAAATTGGTCGTCGAATTGATTTAAGTAAATAGAAGAAGATAAGCTAGGTAGTTCTTACCTGGCTTTTTCCTATGGAAAATTTCTAAGGAAACTTGACAAGTTTTTCTGATTATAGTATACTTCTTAAGTAAGCTGATTTAGCTCAGTTGGCAGAGCGCATCCATGGTAAGGATGAGGTCGCCGGTTCAATCCCGGCAATTAGCATTAAATAGACAGAAAAGCCCTTGATTTACAAGGGTTTTTGTTATGTCTGCCCCCAATTTTTCCAATATATTTCTTATGCACCTGTGTAAATAAAACTAATACTCAATGAAAATCAAAGAGTAAACTAGGAAACTAGCCGCAGGTTGCTCAAAGCACTGCTTTGAGGTTGTAGATAGAACTGACGAAGTCAGCTCAAAACATGTTTTTGAGGTTGTAGATGAAACTGACGAAGTCAGTAACCATACATACGGCAAGGCGACGCTGACGAAGTTTGAAGAGATTTTCGAAGAGTATAAAGAGTTTCGTCTGTTGACAAAAGTCATTCTCTTTAGTAGAATAGTAGATGCGATGAGTCGATAGGTAGTCTTCGGGCTACTATTGAGCATAAGGAGGTCATAACGCAGGAGCGGACCTTGATGAGTTGTGTGAACCTGCTCATCACATGAAGATGCCTCTTAATCCCTAGTCTAGCGATTGGGGATTTTTATTTTCCAAAAAATGATGAAAAAGCTTTGCAATTCATGGAAAAAGTAGTATAATACTTCTATTATAGAAATTTTTAGAAAATTCCGAAAGAGGTTATTTATGGGATATACAGTTGCTGTAGTCGGCGCGACAGGTGCTGTCGGTGCTCAGATGATAAAAATGTTGGAAAAATCAACACTTCCAATCGATAAAATCCGTTACCTTGCTTCTGCACGTTCAGCAGGTAAGTCATTGAAATTTAAAGATCAAGATATTACGATTGAAGAAACGACTGAAACAGCTTTTGAAGGAGTTGATATTGCTCTCTTTTCAGCAGGTGGTTCGACATCAGCTAAGTATGCACCATACGCAGTAAAAGCTGGCGTGGTAGTAGTGGATAATACATCTTATTTCCGTCAAAATCCAGATGTTCCTTTGGTTGTTCCAGAGGTCAATGCTCATGCACTTGATGCCCACAACGGAATCATTGCCTGCCCTAACTGTTCAACAATCCAAATGATGGTGGCTCTTGAGCCGGTTCGCCAAAAATGGGGCTTGGACCGTATCATTGTTTCAACTTATCAAGCCGTTTCAGGTGCTGGTATGGGAGCAATTCTTGAGACACAACGTGAACTTCGTGAAGTCTTGAATGATGGTGTGAAACCACGTGATTTGCATGCGGAAATCTTGCCTTCAGGTGGTGACAAGAAACATTATCCTATCGCCTTCAATGCTCTTCCACAAATTGATGTTTTCACTGATAATGATTACACGTACGAAGAGATGAAGATGACCAAGGAAACTAAGAAAATTATGGAAGATGATAGCATTGCAGTATCTGCAACATGTGTGCGTATTCCAGTCTTGTCAGCTCACTCTGAGTCTGTTTATATCGAAACAAAAGAAGTGGCTCCAATCGAAGAAGTAAAAGCAGCTATCGCAGCCTTCCCAGGTGCTGTTCTTGAAGATGATGTAGCTCATCAAATCTATCCTCAAGCTATCAATGCAGTTGGTTCACGTGATACCTTTGTTGGTCGTATCCGTAAAGACTTGGATGCAGAAAAAGGAATTCACATGTGGGTTGTTTCAGATAACCTTCTCAAAGGTGCTGCTTGGAACTCAGTTCAGATTGCTGAAACTCTTCATGAACGTGGATTGGTTCGTCCAACAGCTGAATTGAAATTTGAATTAAAATAGTCATATCGTTTAGGAGTTCAGATGAACTCCTTCTTTGAAATAGAGAGGTGTTTTCATGTCTTATCAAGATTTAAAAGAGTGTAAAATCATCACAGCCTTTATTACTCCCTTCCACGAGGATGGTTCCATCAACTTTGATGCTATTCCAGCCTTGATTGAGCATTTATTGGACCATCATACGGATGGAATTCTTCTCGCAGGGACCACTGCTGAGAGTCCAACTTTGACCCACGATGAGGAGTTGGAGTTATTTGCGGCTGTACAAAAGATTGTCAATGGACGAGTTCCTTTGATTGCGGGTGTAGGTACTAATGATACGCGTGACTCTATCGAGTTTGTCAAAGAAGTAGCGGAATTCGGCGGTTTTGCTGCTGGTCTTGCTATTGTTCCTTACTACAACAAACCTTCTCAAGAAGGAATGTATCAGCATTTTAAAGCCATTGCAGATGCTTCTGACCTACCAATTATTATCTATAATATTCCAGGGCGTGTGGTTGTTGAATTAACTCCAGAAACCATGCTTCGCTTGGCTGATCATCCAAATATTATCGGTGTCAAAGAATGTACTAGCTTGGCTAATATGGCTTACTTGATTGAGCACAAACCAGAAGAGTTCTTGGTCTATACTGGTGAGGATGGAGATGCTTTCCATGCCATGAACCTTGGGGCGGATGGGGTTATTTCTGTTGCCTCTCATACAAATGGGGATGAAATGCACGAGATGTTTATTGCCATTGCAGAAAGTGATATGAAGAAAGCCGCAGCTATTCAACGTAAATTCATTCCTAAGGTTAATGCTCTCTTCTCTTATCCAAGTCCTGCTCCAGTTAAGGCAGTTTTGAACTACATGGGATTTGAAGCTGGACCAACTCGTCTACCTCTTGTTCCAGCACCAGAAGAAGATGCTAAACGCATTATCAAGGTTGTCGTAGATGGCGACTACGAAGCGACCAAGGCAACTGTAACAGGTGTCTTAAGACCAGATTACTAATAAAGACAATAAAATCCATGACCGAATGAAGGATCATGGATTTTTCTTATTTTCCTAAACAGAATTGGCTAAAGAGTTGGGTGATGAGTTCATCTGGAGTAGCATCCCCAGTGATTTCTCCGAGGATTTCCCAAGTACGAGTCAAGTCAACTTGAAGCAAATCAACTGGCATCCCCAGCTCAAGACCTTGATTAACGGCTTGTAGGCTTTCAACTGCTTTTTCAATCAGGGAAATGTGACGGGCGTTTGACAAGTAAGTAGCATCTTGCTCGACCAAGCCAGCATTTTCAAAGAAGAGGTTGTTGATTCGCTCTTCAATCTTGTCGATGTTTTGGTTTTTAAGGACTGAAATACGGATAACGTCTTCAGGTAGTTTCGAAGTTTCAATCGTTTCTGGCAGGTCGGTTTTATTAAGTAGAATAATGCGATTGGTATCTTGGCTAATTTCAAGAAGTTGTCTGTCTTGCGCAGTCAGTGGTTCACTGGCATTTAGCACTAGTAGAACCAAGTCGGCTTCCTTGAGGGCTTTTTTCGAACGCTCAACACCGATTTGTTCCACTATGTCATCTGTTTCACGAATACCGGCTGTATCAATCAATTTGAGAGGTACACCATTGATGTTGACGTACTCTTCGATGACATCTCGTGTTGTCCCAGCGATATCTGTTACGATAGCCTTGTCCTCACGCAAGAGGTTGTTGAGAAGGCTTGATTTCCCAACGTTGGGACGTCCAATGATAGCCGTTGAAATTCCTTCACGAAGGATTTTACCACGACGTGCTGTCCTAAGGAGTTTGGTTAGTAATTGCTCAAACTCCATTGTCTTCTCTCGGACAACAGCAGTAGTGGCTTCCTCAACATCGTCATACTCAGGATAGTCGATATTGACTTCAACTTGGGCAAGTGTATTGAGGATTTCTTGACGGGTATTGTTAATGAGGTCAGAAAGGGAGCCGTCTAATTGTTTGACCGCAATGTTCATGGCCTTGTCAGTCTTGGCACGGATGATATCCATCACAGCCTCTGCCTGTGTCAAGTCTACGCGACCGTTTAAAAAAGCACGTTTGGTAAATTCACCAGGTTCTGCCAACCGAGCCCCTTCACGAATAGCTAGCTGGAGAATTTCATTGGTCACCGCAATCCCACCGTGGGTGTTAATCTCGATAATATCCTCACGAGTGAAGGTCTTTGGAGACTTCATAGCCCCAACCATAACCTCGTCCATGACTTTACCAGTCAGAGGATCAATAATGTGACCGTAGTTGAGAGTGTGGCTGGCAACCTTGTTCAAGTCTTTTCCTTTAAAAATCTTTTGCGCAATAGCAAAACTGTCTGTTCCGCTCAGGCGGACAATACCAATAGCCCCTTCACCTAGTGGAGTAGAGATAGCAGCGATGGTATCAAATTCACGTGTAATCATAATGTTTCCTTTAATTAATAGCTCTTTTCTTGGAAATTCTCCAAGTTTCTTTTCAAATTGTAACAAATTTAGGATATTTCTTCAATGAATGCTACTTGGAGATTGAAAAAGCCTAAGCAATTCTGCTTAAGCTAGCTTATTTAGTACGCATTTCCCCTTGTGGGAAGTAAGTTCCTTCTGGCATGTCGTTGATGATGACATGGACAGCAGATTGAGGGGCTCCAGTGTTGCGGACAACTGCTTCCGTTACTTCCTTAGCAAGAGCTTTCTTTTGCTCGAGCGTGCGTCCTTCAAATAAATCGATGCGTACAAATGGCATAATAGCTTCCTCCACTAGTTTTGATTTCTTCCATTTTACCACATTTTGCCGTTTAAAGCTTAAGAAAATTATGATATACTAGAATGTAGCAAAAATTTAGAAATGGACGTGAAGCAAGAAACATGGCACAGTTGTACTATCGTTATGGGACCATGAACTCTGGTAAAACGATTGAGATTCTCAAAGTGGCCTATAACTACGAGGAGCAAGGAAAAGGTGTTGTCATTATGACCTCGGCTCTGGATACGCGTGACGGTGTTGGCTATGTGTCGAGTCGAATTGGCATGAAACGCCCTGCCCTTGCGATTGAGGAAACAACGGATATCTTTGGCTATATCCGAGATCTACCAGAAAAACCTTACTGTGTTTTGGTCGATGAAGCCCAGTTTCTCAAACGCCACCATGTTTATGACCTAGCTCGTGTTGTGGACGAGTTAGACATACCCGTCATGGCTTTTGGCTTGAAAAATGACTTTCGCAATGAATTGTTCGAAGGTTCCAAATATCTCTTGCTTTTAGCAGACAAGATTGACGAAATCAAGACCATCTGTCAGTATTGCAAGAAAAAGGCGACCATGGTGTTGCGAACACAGGATGGACTGCCCGTTTACGATGGAGAACAGATCCAGATTGGTGGTAATGAAACCTATATCTCGGTTTGCCGTAAACATTATTTTGCGCCAATGATAACCTCTAACAAGGAGCAAAACTATGACAATTGAACTAAGAGATGTTACAATGGAAAATTATTTTGATGTTTTAAATTTGGATGTCAAGGAATATCAAAAACAATTCATTGCAACCAACGCAATTAGTTTAGCTGAAGCATACGTCTACACTAAAAATGGAGATTTTGTAGCTCCATTGGCAGTTTATGATAATGATGCAATTATAGGTTTTGTGATGATAGCTTATGATAAAAAGATCGGAATTAGTAGTGGAAATTATTTACTATTTCGTTTTATGATTGATAAGAATTTTCAAAATCAAGGATATTTTAAACCAATTATGGATAAAGTACTAGACTATGTTCGAACAGCGCCAGCAGGTTTAAGCAATAAACTTTGGTTGTCTTATGAACCAGAAAATGAACAGGCAAGATTTTGTTACCTCAGTTATGGATTTAAAGAAACTGGGGAAATATCCGAGAATGAAGTAGTAGCAATCTATGATTTAACAATTGAGAAATAAGGAGAAAAAATGAACATCTATGATCAACTACAAGCTGTAGAAGACCGTTATGAAGAACTAGGAGAATTGCTGAGTGACCCTGATGTCGTTTCAGACACCAAGCGTTTTATGGAGCTTTCAAAAGAAGAAGCTTCCAATCGTGACACCGTAATAGCCTACCGTGAGTATAAACAAGTCCTTCAAAATATCGTCGATGCCGAAGAGATGATTAAGGAATCAGGCGGAGATGCGGACTTGGAAGAAATGGCCAAGCAAGAACTCAAAGATGCCAAGGCTGAAAAAGAAGAATATGAAGAAAAACTGAAAATTTTGCTCCTTCCAAAGGATCCAAACGATGACAAGAATATCATCCTTGAAATCCGTGGAGCAGCTGGTGGAGACGAAGCGGCACTTTTCGCTGGAGATTTGCTAACTATGTACCAAAAGTATGCGGAAGCCCAAGGTTGGCGCTTTGAAGTCATGGAAGCCTCTATGAATGGTGTCGGTGGTTTTAAAGAAGTGGTTGCTATGGTTTCAGGTCAGTCTGTATACTCTAAGCTTAAGTATGAATCAGGTGCCCACCGTGTGCAACGTGTTCCTGTGACAGAAAGCCAAGGCCGTGTTCATACTTCGACAGCGACAGTTCTTGTTATGCCAGAAGTTGAAGAGGTTGAATACGACATTGATCCAAAAGACCTTCGTGTCGACATCTATCACGCCTCTGGTGCTGGTGGACAGAACGTCAATAAGGTTGCGACTGCCGTTCGTATCGTTCACTTGCCAACCAATATCAAGGTTGAGATGCAGGAAGAACGTACCCAGCAGAAGAACCGTGAGAAGGCCATGAAAATCATCCGTGCACGCGTCGCTGACCACTTTGCTCAGATTGCTCAAGATGAGCAGGACGCTGAGCGTAAGTCGACAATCGGTACTGGTGACCGTTCAGAACGGATCCGAACTTATAACTTCCCACAAAACCGTGTCACAGACCACCGTATCGGCTTGACCCTCCAAAAACTAGATACGATTTTGTCTGGTAAATTGGACGAAGTTGTGGATGCCTTGGTGCTTTATGACCAAACACAAAAACTAGAAGAATTAAACAAATAATGAAATTAGCTCAATTATTTTCAAATTTTGAAGAAGAGTTGATAAGACAAGGAGAGGAAGCGGAAAGCCTCTCTTTTGTCTATCGTAGTCTGAAAAATCTATCTTTTACAGACTTTATTTTTGCCCTCCAGCAGGAGGTGACAACAGAGGAAGAAAAACAATTTGTAGAAGATATTTACCAGCAACTAGCAACTCACAAGCCAGCTCAGTACATCATTGGACAGGCAGATTTTTATGGAATGCATTTAAAGGTGGATGAACGGGTTTTGATTCCTCGTCCAGAAACAGAGGAGTTAGTGGAGCTTATTCTAACTGAAAATCTTGAGACGAATCTTTCAGTTCTGGATATTGGAACAGGTAGTGGAGCTATTGCTCTCGCTCTAGCAAAAAATAGACCAGCTTGGTCAGTGACAGCAGCAGATATTTCTCAAGAGGCCTTAGATTTAGCTAGAGAAAATGCTAAAAATCAAAATCTTCAAATATTTTTAAAAAAATCTGACTGTTTTACAGAAATTTCTGAAAAATATGATATAATTGTTTCCAATCCACCCTATATCTCTCGTGAAGATGAGTCAGAGGTAGGCTTGAATGTCTTGTATTCGGAGCCTCATCTAGCTCTCTTTGCAGACGAGGATGGCCTAGCTATTTACCGTAGAATTGCGGAAGATGCAACAGACTATCTCAAAGATAGTGGTAAGATTTACCTTGAAATTGGATACAAGCAAGGTCAATGTGTTCCCGAACTTTTTAGAAAACATCTTCCTGAAAAAAGAGTTCGAACACTCAAAGACCAATTTGGTCAAAATAGGATGGTTGTGGTTGATGATGTACAGGATTAGACAAGAGTTGGAAAAGGGTGGAGCTGTCGTTCTACCTACAGAGACTGTTTATGGTCTTTTTTCCAAGGCCTTAGATGAAAAAGCAGTTGACCATGTTTACCAACTCAAACGTCGTCCTAGAGATAAGGCACTCAATCTCAATATCGCCTCTTTCGAGGACATCTTGCACTTTTCAAAGAATCAGCCAGCTTATCTACAAAAACTTGTAGAGACCTTTTTGCCAGGTCCCTTGACCATTATTCTCGAAGCCAATGACCGAGTTCCCTATTGGGTAAATTCTGACCTTGCAACTATTGGATTTCGGATGCCCAGTCACCCTATCACACTGGATTTAATTCGAGAGACAGGTCCCTTGATTGGGCCGTCTGCCAATATCTCAGGTCAGGCAAGTGGTGTAACCTTTGAACAAATTCTGAAGGATTTTGACCAAGAGGTTCTGGGTCTGGAAGACGATGCTTTTCTAACTGGACAGGATTCAACTATTGTGGATTTGTCTGGAGACAAGGTGAAAATCTTACGCCAAGGCGCAATTAAACGAGAAGATATTCTTGCTCGGTTGCCAGAGATTTCTTTTGAGGAGGCTTGAAATGCTAAGAGATTTGCAAGAAACAGATGTGAAAGCGATATGTGACATCAACCAAGAGGCTTTGGGTTATACTTTTAGTCCAGAGGAAACGGCTAGCCAACTAGCTAGACTGTCTCAGGATTCCCATCATTTCCTACTTGGCTATGAGGATGCAGCTAATCATGTCTTACTTGGATATGTCCACGCTGAAGTTTACGAATCACTCTATTCCAAAGCAGGATTTAATATCTTAGCTTTAGCAGTTTCACCTCAAGCGCAAGGTCAAGGTATCGGTAAAAGTTTACTACAAGGGTTGGAACAAGAAGCCAAAAGATGTGGTTATGGGTTTATCCGCTTAAATTCTGCCAATCATCGTCTGGGTGCTCATGCATTTTATGAAAAAGTTGGCTATACTTGTGATAAAATGCAGAAACGGTTTATTCGCATCTTTTAGTTTGATTTTCTTATTGTAAAATCAAACTAATGGACTAGTCACACAATAAAGGAGAAGACCTATGATTTTTGACAAAGATGATTTTAAAGCATATGATGCTGATCTCTGGAATGCTATTGCCAAAGAAGAAGAACGCCAACAAAATAATATCGAGTTAATTGCTTCGGAAAACGTAGTTTCCAAGGCTGTTATGGCAGCTCAAGGGTCTATCTTGACAAATAAATATGCCGAGGGTTACCCAGGACGCCGTTATTATGGTGGAACTGATGTAGTAGACGTTGTAGAGACTCTTGCTATTGAACGCGCAAAAGAAATTTTCGGTGCTAAATTTGCCAATGTCCAACCACATTCAGGAAGCCAAGCTAACTGTGCGGCTTACATGTCCTTGATTGAGCCAGGTGATACGGTTATGGGAATGGATTTGGCATCAGGTGGTCATTTGACTCATGGGGCTCCTGTTAGCTTCTCTGGTCAAACCTACAACTTTGTTTCTTATAGTGTTGATCCTGAAACGGAACTCTTAGACTTTGATGCTATCTTGAAACAAGCCCAAGAAGTAAAACCAAAACTGATTGTAGCTGGTGCTTCAGCCTATTCTCAAATTATTGACTTTTCAAAATTCCGTGAAATCGCAGATGCTGTCGGTGCGAAGCTTATGGTTGATATGGCCCACATCGCTGGCTTGGTTGCAGCTGGTCTTCACCCAAGCCCAGTGCCATACGCTCATATCACTACAACAACGACCCACAAAACCCTTCGTGGACCTCGTGGTGGTTTGATTTTGACCAATGACGAAGAACTTGCTAAAAAAATCAATTCAGCTATTTTCCCAGGTATTCAGGGCGGTCCTTTAGAGCATGTTGTGGCGGCTAAGGCAGTTTCCTTCAAAGAAGTTTTGGATCCAGCCTTCAAGGAATATGCTGCCAATGTAATTAAGAACAGCAAGGCTATGGCAGATGTCTTCTTGCAAGACCCTGATTTCCGTATTATTTCAGGTGGAACTGAAAACCATCTCTTCCTTGTTGATGTGACTAAGGTTGTAGAAAACGGAAAAGTTGCTCAAAACTTGCTGGATGAAGTCAATATTACCCTAAATAAAAATTCAATCCCTTACGAAACCTTGTCACCATTCAAGACAAGTGGGATTCGTATCGGAGCAGCAGCTATTACTGCACGTGGATTTGGTGAAGAAGAAAGTCGCAAAGTGGCTGAACTCATCATTAAAACCCTTAAGAATTCAGAAAATGAGGCTGTATTAGAAGAAGTGAGAAGTGCAGTCAAAGAATTGACAGATGCCTTCCCATTATACGAGGAATAAAACTTTTATGGACATTTATATTAAGAAAGCCATTATTCACCAGTTCAGTCCGGATGATACCGAGCTGTTCTTAGCAGATAAGTTTCTCAATATTACTCCAAAAATCGAAGAATACCTACGTAAAAAAATTGAACATGTGTATTCAGATGAAGCCAAGACTGGGATTTTCGAAGAAGAAAATCCCTTCTTCAATCATATTACAGACGATTTGTTGGAGACATCAGTAACGCTGGCTAATCTCTGGAAAGAGGAGTTTAGCATTTCTGAAAATCTCAAGACCAATGACTTGATTTTTGTTCAATTTTCTAAAGAAGGTGTAGAACATTTCGCTTTCTTGCGAATTGCCCTGCGGGAGACCTTGACCCACCTCGGAGGAGAAGTTGATAATCCAATCAAGCTAACTCAGAATAACCTGCCTGGATTTGGAACAGGAGCTGATGAGGCCTTGGTGGTCAATCTTCAGAGTAGCAAGTATCACCTGATTGAAAAACGAATCAAGTACAACGGGACTTTTTTGAACTATTTTTCAGATAATCTTCTTGCTGTCGCTCCTAAGATTTCTCCTAAAAAATCTATCAAGGAACTGGAAAAAACAGCCCAGAGAATTGCTGAATCTTTTAACACAGATGATTTTCAATTTCAATCCAAGGTCAAATCAGCTATTTTCAACAACCTAGAAGAAAGCAATGAATTGTCACCTGAGAAATTGGCTAATGACCTTTTTGACAACAATCTGACGGCTCGTTTGAGCTTTATTGACCAAGTCAAAGAAGCCGTACCAGAACCTGTTCAATTTGATGAAATTGATGTCAGTCGCCAATTAAAGAAATTTGAAAACCAAAAACTCTCCTTATCAAATGGAATTGAGCTCATCGTTCCCAATAACGTCTATCAAGACGCCGAGTCTGTTGAGTTTATCCAAAACGAAAATGGAACCTACTCTATCTTAATCAAAAATATCGAGGATATCCAAAGTAAATAATGTTTAAACGAATTCGAAGAGTGCTTGTACTAGCAGTCTTCCTTTTTGCTGGCTATAAAGCTTACCGCGTTCATCAAGATGTCAAACAAGTCATGACCTATCAACCCATGGTGCGAGAAATATTGAGTGAAAAAGACACCCCAGCAAACGAAGAGCTTGTGCTTGCTATGATTTATACTGAAACAAAAGGAAAAGAAGGCGATGTTATGCAGTCTAGTGAGTCTGCAAGTGGTTCCACCAACACCATCAATGATAATGCCTCTAGCATTCGGCAAGGCATTCAAACTCTGACAGGCAATCTCTATCTGGCGCAGAAGAAGGGTGTAGATATCTGGACAGCTGTTCAAGCCTATAATTTTGGACCTGCCTATATCGATTTTATCGCCCAAAATGGCAAGGAAAATACCTTGGCTCTAGCCAAACAGTACTCTCGTGAGACTGTTGCCCCCTTGCTTGGTAATACGACTGGAAAGACTTATAGTTATATTCATCCCATTTCCATTTTTCACGGTGCCGAACTCTATGTAAATGGAGGAAACTATTATTATTCTAGACAGGTGCAACTCAACCTTTACATCATCAAATGTTTCACTCTCTTTTCAACATCTGGCTAGTTCAGGTGTTTTTGTTATAAGTTTTCTTTAAGATAGATATATTACTCTAGAAAGGTAAAGGAGGAAATTCCCTATGAGAAAGAAACTCTTTCTGACTAGTGCTGCGGTCTTGTGGGCAGTAACAGCTATGAATAGCGTCCATGCAGCAACAGATGTTCAAAAAGTTATCGATGAAACCTATGTCCAACCTGAATATGTCCTAGGTTCCTCCCTATCTGAAGACCAAAAAAATCAAACTCTTAAAAAACTGGGCTACAATGCCTCAACAGATACCAAAGAACTCAAGACCATGACACCTGATGTTTATTCTAAAATCATGAATGTGGCCAATGACTCTAGCTTACAGTTGTATTCATCAGCCAAGATTCAAAAGCTAGGTGACAAATCGCCACTTGAGGTCAAGATTGAAACACCTGAAAACATCACTAAGGTAACTCAGGATATGTACCGAAATGCAGCCGTAACTTTGGGTGTGGAACACGCCAAAATCACTGTAGCAGCACCCATTCCAGTTACAGGTGAGAGTGCTTTGGCTGGGATCTACTATTCGCTAGAAGCTAATGGAGCCAAGGTGCCGCAAGCCAATAAAGATTTGGCTCAAGAAGAGCTAAAGGCTTTGTCAGATATCAATGCTGAAAACAAGGACAAATCAGGCTATGATGCTAATAAATTAAACGTTGCCCTAGCTGATATCAAGTCAGGACTCGCCAAAGCTAAAGAAAGCAAGGGAAATCTGACAGAAGAAGATATCCGCAAGATTGTTGAAGATACCTTAAAAAATTACAAACTTGATCAGGTCATAACAGGAAACCAGATCAATATCATCATCAATTTTGCCTTGAATCTCTCAAAGAGTGATATCCTCAGCAATGCAGATTTCACTAAAACCCTAAATGACCTTAAACAAAGCATCGTATCACAAGCTGGCGACAGTTTTAAAAATATCAACCTTAACTTTGATGCGGATAAGGCGCTAGAGGACGGTGGTAACTTCTTAAGCTCCCTCTGGCAAGCCCTTGTCAACTTCTTCAAGAGTTTTGGTTCTTAAGAAATTTCATGGTATAATGGATGGTAACCGTAACGTTGCCGTCTTTTTTGTCGGCCAATAGAAAGAGAAAAGAATGTTAAAGAAAAATGATATTGTAGAAGTTGAAATTGTTGACTTGACCCATGAAGGGGCAGGAGTTGCCAAGGTAGATGGTTTGGTCTTTTTTGTAGAGAATGCTTTACCGAGTGAAAAAATTCTCATGCGTGTCCTCAAGGTCAATAAAAAGATTGGCTTTGGAAAAGTTGAAAAATACCTTGTCCAGTCACCACACCGTAATCAAGATCTAGATTTGGCTTACCTGCGTTCAGGAATCGCGGATTTAGGACACCTTTCTTATCCAGAACAGCTCAAGTTTAAAACCAAGCAAGTCAAGGACAGTCTCTACAAGATTGCTGGAATTGCAGATGTAGAAGTTGCTGAAACGCTTGGTATGGAACATCCAGTCAAGTATCGAAATAAGGCGCAGGTGCCCGTTCGTCGAGTGAATGGTGTCTTGGAAACAGGATTTTTCCGTAAGAATTCGCACGACCTCATGCCCCTTGAAGATTTCTTTATCCAGGATCCTGTCATTGACCAAGTCGTAGTAGCTCTTCGAGACCTGATCCGTCGTTTTGATTTAAAACCTTATGACGAAAAGGAACAGTCTGGATTAATTCGGAATCTTGTGGTGCGTCGTGGCCACTATTCAGGGCAAATCATGGTCGTTTTGGTGACAACTCGTCCAAAAGTTTTTCGTGTTGACCAATTGATTGAACAAGTTATCAAGCAGTTCCCAGAGATTGTGTCTGTCATGCAAAATATCAACGACCAGAATACCAATGCGATTTTTGGTAAGGAGTGGCGCACTCTTTATGGTCAAGACTATATTACGGACCAGATGTTGGGAAATGACTTCCAAATCGCTGGCCCAGCCTTTTACCAAGTCAATACTGAAATGGCGGAGAAACTCTATCAAACAGCCATTGACTTTGTAGAGTTAAAAAAAGATGATGTGATTATTGATGCCTATTCTGGTATTGGAACCATTGGTTTATCAGTCGCCAAGCATGTCAAAGAAGTCTACGGTGTTGAACTGATTCCAGAAGCAGTAGAGAATAGCCAGAAGAATGCTTCTTTGAACAAGATTACTAATGCCCACTATGTCTGTGACACGGCTGAAAATGCCATGAAGAAATGGCTCAAGGAAGGTATTCAACCAACCGTTATCTTGGTTGATCCTCCACGCAAGGGCTTGACAGAAAGCTTTATCAAAGCAAGCGCCCAAACAGGAGCCGATCGCATCGCCTATATCTCCTGCAATGTCGCAACCATGGCGCGTGATATTAAACTATACCAAGAGTTGGGATATGAATTGAAGAAAGTCCAGCCGGTGGATCTATTTCCTCAAACGCATCACGTCGAGACGGTAGCACTTTTGTCCAAACTCGATGTCGATAAGCACATAAGTGTTGAAATTGAGCTGGATGAGATGGATTTGACAAGTGCGGAGAGCAAAGCAACATATGCTCAAATCAAAGAATATGTTTGGAATAAATTTGAATTAAAAGTTTCGACATTATATATTGCACAGATAAAAAAGAAATGTGGAATAGAATTACGAGAACATTACAACAAGTCTAAAAAACAAATTATTCCACAGTGTACACCTGAAAAAGAAGAAGCCATCATGGATGCTTTGAGACACTTCAAAATGATTTAATAGAAAAGAATGACAGTATATGACTTTCTGCATTTATTACATTCCTACTTGGTATAGGAACAGCTATTATTCCTTTCTTGCAAGGTATCAATTAGAAAATAGGCTCAATATAAAGATTGATAGGATCATTTTTATATTTAAAGGAGCGTTGAAATGATTGATAAAGGCAACAAAAAATTTTAGGATAAATTTGCTAAGTTGTATGCCCCTTTTATGAAAAAAGATAAAGAGGTTTATGATAAAGTTTGTGAATATCTTAGTCCTCATTTGAATAAAGATATGGAGGTGCTTGAACTTGCTTGTTGGTTTCGTGTCATAATAGTTATAGAGGCAAATAGTTATGTAAATATAAGGAGTTCAAGACTTCTACCAAAGTTTAAAACTCAAAAAATAAATAGTTGGTGTGCTGCTTACAATATCCATTTTAATAATGGATATTGTAAGCAGCATACCAATGAATTTAAAGATTCTTTAAAGAGTCTTATTTTGTGATGAAAATTTAATATGTAAATCTCAGACGATAGAAATTAAAAACTCTATCGTCTTTTTTATACTCAAAATTAGGAGGTAAAAATGGTAAGGATAAGAGGTCCCACTTAAAACAATTTATGGCAAAATAAGGACGGAATAACACAACAAATTCTCTAAAACAAATCACTAAATCAATGTAAGATTGAATGAAATCAATATTTATGCTATAATTAAATAAATTTAATGAAGAAAAAAAGAGGGATATTATGGCACTTAACTATAAACCATTATGGATACAGTTAGCAAAAAAAGGACTAAAGAAAACAGATGTAATAGCTATGGCAGGACTTACAACAAATGTTATGGCACAAATGGGAAAGGATAAACCAATTACATTTAAGAATTTAGAAAGAATATGTAAGGCTTTATCTTGCACTCCTAATGATATTATTAGTTTTGAAGATAATTTTAGTGACGAGGAATAGAAAATGACTTTAAGGACAGAAGATCAAGTTAGGGATTATGCAAGAGAAGTATAGGCTTTAATGAAGTTGAAGAAAACATCAATCAAGGTACTGGTCAAATAACTACTTTTAATCAATTAGGCTTCAAGGGATATTCAGATAAGCCAGATGGTTGGTATTTACCTAAAAATATGAATGATGTAGCAATAATCCTTGAAACAAAATCAGAAGAAAGAGATATTAGCAAACAAATTTTTATTGATGAGTTAATGAAAAATATAGACATAATTTAACTAAAAATAAAAACTAGATCCTTTTTTGAAAAAATTATATTATTAAATTTGTAACTGTATCTATTGACAATGATAATTATTATCGATACAATAGACTTGAAATATGTTTAAGGAGTTTTTATGAAAAACAAATTTTTTCTAATAGCTATTTTAGCTATGTGTATAGTTTTTAGCGCTTGTTCTTCTAATTCTGTTAAAAATGAAGAAAATACTTCTAAAGAGCATGCGCCTGATAAAATAGTTTTAGATCATGCTTTCGGTCAAACTATATTAGATAAAAAACCTGAAAGAGTTGCAACTATTGCTTGGGGAAATCATGATGTAGCATTAGCTTTAGGAATAGTTCCTGTTGGATTTTCAAAAGCAAATTACGGTGTAAGTGCTGATAAAGGAGTTTTACCATGGACAGAAGAAAAAATCAAAGAACTAAATGGTAAAGCTAACCTATTTGACGATTTGGATGGACTTAACTTTGAAGCAATATCAAATTCTAAACCAGATGTTATCTTAGCAGGTTATTCTGGTATAACTAAAGAAGATTATGACACTCTATCAAAAATTGCTCCTGTAGCAGCATACAAATCTAAACCTTGGCAAACTTTATGGAGAGATATGATTAAAATTGATTCAAAAGCCTTAGGTATGGAAAAAGAAGGTGATGAGTTAATCAAAAATACTGAAGCTCGTATATCCAAAGAATTAGAAAAACATCCAGAAATCAAAGGAAAAATCAAAGGAAAAAAAGTATTATTTACTATGATTAATGCTGCAGATACATCAAAATTCTGGATTTATACTAGCAAAGATCCAAGAGCAAATTATTTAACAGATTTAGGTCTAGTTTTCCCTGAATCATTAAAAGAATTTGAGAGTGAAGATAGTTTTGCAAAGGAAATTTCTGCAGAAGAAGCAAATAAGATAAATGATGCTGATGTAATCATAACTTATGGTGATGATAAAACTCTTGAAGCTTTACAAAAAGATCCTCTTTTAGGTAAAATAAATGCAATTAAAAATGGTGCCGTTGCTGTAATTCCAGATAATACACCGTTAGCAGCCTCATGCACTCCAACACCACTTTCAATAAACTATACTATTGAAGAATACCTAAATCTTTTAGGAAATGCATGCAAAAATGCGAAATAAAAAACAAATAAACCTAGGCATAATTTTTGTAATCTGCCTAGGTCTTCTTATTACAATATTTTTGTCATTAAAGCTTGGAACAAAAGAAATTAATATCAGAGATTTTTTAGCAGCTTTTGGAATGGGTAATACAAATGATGATTTTATTAAATCAATTATATATAAAAGAATACCTAGAACTATTTTTGCAATTTTAGCAGGTTCTAGTCTTGCCATAAGCGGTGTATTGATGCAATCAGTTACTAGAAACCCAATAGCTGATCCAGGTATACTCGGTATAAACACAGGAGCAAGTCTTAGTGTAGTAATTGGTCTTTCTTTTTTAGGAATTTCATCAAGCATAAGCCATATAAGTTTTGCAATCATTGGTGGCTTAGTAAGTGCAATTTTTGTATACGCGATTGCTGTAAGCGGAAAAGCAGGCCTTACCCCTATAAAACTTGCCTTATCAGGAACTTGTGTTAGTATGGCTTTAAGCAGTTTTGTAAGTTTTTTAATTTTACCGAATAATAACGTCTTAGACAAATTTAGATTTTGGCAAATAGGTAGCCTTGGAGCAGCTACATTATCTTCTATATCTACACTACTACCTTTTATAATTTTAGGTCACTTGATAGCTATATTTATTTCATCAGATTTAAACGCTTTAGCTATGGGTGATGAAATGGCTGTTGGTCTTGGAGTTAATGTTAATAGGATAAGATCACTTGCAATAATTGCAAGTGTGCTTTTATGTTCAAGTATTACTGCAATTGGTGGACCTATTGGCTTCGTAGGTCTTATAGTTCCTCACTTTTGTGGCTTATTTATAAGCAAAGATATACGCACAATGACCATTTCTTCATCTTTTATAGGTGCAGAGCTCTTGCTTATATGTGATATAATCGGCCGTATGTTAGGTAAACCAGGTGAAATTGAAGTAGGGATAATTACTGCAATAATCGGGGGTCCAGTACTTATTTATGTAACTATGAAAAATAGAGGGGTTAATAACTAATGCAAAATTTAATTATAGGTATTCAAAAAAGAAAAAATAGAATAACACTATTTTCCTCACTATTTTTATTAATAATAATCAGTCTATCATTTTTCATTTTACTTATCGGAGATGAAAGTTATTCTTTTTCAACTTTGATTAAAGTCTTAAATAGTGAAACTGTTCCTGGAGCTAGTTTTTCGATTATGGAAATTAGATTACCAAAATTATTAGCAGGAATTATAGCTGGCTGGTCTTTTGGATTGGCAGGATTTATCTTTCAAACTATGTTAAGAAATCCTCTTGCAAGTCCTGATATAATCGGTGTCACAAGTTCTTCATCTATTGCAGCGGTCTTTTGCATATTGGTATTAAAAACAAATAGTTTAACTACTGGAATTATTTCAATAACTTGTGGACTAACATCATCTTTAATATTATTTTTACTAGCTAAAAAAGATGGTTTTTCAGCAGCAAGACTGATAATATTAGGTATTGGTTTTCAAGCTGTCACAAGAGCAGGCACCTCATTTTTATTGTTGAAAGTAGCAAGATATGAATTACAAGAAGTTATGAGATGGCTCAGTGGCTCTTTATCTTTTACAAAGTTAGATGACATACCTCTTGTTCTAATAGTAAGTATTATTGCTACTATATTAGTTTTATTTTTTAATAAAAGACTAGAAATTATTGAACTTGGTGAAGAAATAGCAATCGGACTTGGAGCAAATCCCGAGCTTTCAAGGCTTGTTTTAATTTTTTGCGCTGTATCTTTAACTGCTTTTTCTACTTCAATTACAGGACCAATAGCTTGTATATCTTTTTTAGCTGGTCCCATAGCCTTAAATATTGGCAAGAAAAGAAGCCCAATATTAGCTGGATTGGTTGGAATTTTACTAGTTTTGTTATCAGACATATTCTCTCAAAATATTTTACCAGCTAGGTATCCAGTAGGTGTTGTAACTGGCTTGTTAGGTTCACCATACTTAATATACTTACTAATAAAAATGAACAGGAGAAATATATAATGAAAGGTCTGTGGTCAAATAATCTTACCTGCGGTTATGATGAAAAAATAATCTTGGAAAATATAAATATAAAAATACCTGAAGAAAAAATATCAGTTATTATTGGGTCAAATGGTTGTGGGAAATCAACACTCATTAAAACCTTGTCTCGACTTATAAAGCCATTAGAGGGAGAAGTATTGCTTGATAATAAATCAATTAATTCTTATAAAGAAAAAGATTTAGCAAAACACATAGCTATATTACCTCAATCTCCAATAATCCCTGAATCAATAACAGTAGCTGATCTTGTAAGCCGTGGTCGTTTCCCCTACAGAAAGCCTTTTAAGAGTCTTGGAAAAGATGACCTTGAAATAATAAACAGATCAATGGTTATGGCCAATGTTGAAGATCTAGCAAATAACCTAGTTGAAGAACTTTCTGGGGGTCAAAGGCAAAGAGTATGGATAGCCCTAGCCCTAGCCCAAGATACAAGTATCCTACTTTTAGATGAGCCAACTACTTACTTGGATATCTCATATCAAATAGAACTATTAGACCTCTTGACTGATCTAAACCAAAAATATAAGACAACCATTTGCATGATTTTGCACGATATAAATCTAACAGCAAGATACGCTGATTACCTATTTGCAATTAAAGAAGGTAAACTTGTTGCAGAGGGAAAGCCTGAAGATATACTAAATGATAAACTAGTTAAAGATATCTTTAATCTTGAAGCAAAAATTATACGTGACCCTATTTCCAATTCGCCTCTAATGATTCCTATTGGCAAGCACCATGTTAGCTCTTAATAATTGAATATTGGAATTCATTTAAAAGTCGCAAATTTTGAACTGACCCTCAAAAGTTAGGCCAAAAAACTAACTAAAGGAGGTCAGTTTTTTAATGGCAAATACAGCACAGAATTTAAGATAAAATTAGTAAAAGAATATCATGAATGAAAAATAGGATATAGATAATAACAGCAATATTAAAAAGATCAGGACTGATAATAAACAAAAAGAAAGTACAACGACTAGTTCAAAAGCTAAAACTTCAAGTAAAAAGTTATTCAAGAAAATCTAGAAAATACTCATCCTACAAAGGACAGGTAGGAAAAATATCAGACAACAAAATAAAAAGAAATATTTATTACCGAAAAAAAGGGGAAATCGAGTCAAGTACCAACAGGCTCATCTATTCCAAAAAGATATTTACTCGATGGAAAAACTCCTAGAATTAGTGCTACAAATATTGACAATGGTATCTTAGGTTACTACGAAGATATAGATGATAAAAATTATAGAGTTTTTGAAAATTTTATATCTGTTTCATTTTTAGGAGCAGTCTTTTATCATAAATATAAAGCAAGCCTAGATATGAAAATTCATTGTTTAAAATTAAAAAATAAAGAATTGAATAAAGAAGTAGCATTCTATTTAACTTCAATTATTAGGCAAGCTTTAAAAAATACTGAATATAAAGATCAAATATCTAGCACAGTATTGCCAGATATCAAAATTAAATTACCGATAGACAGTAGAGGTACTCCAGATTGGAATTACATGGAAAGATATAGAGATAGATAAAGAGAGAGAGGGAGAGATAGATAAAAAGTCCACCCCCATTTTTTATGGAGAATTCAAAAATGTAAGGTTAAGCAAAGAAGAATATAAAAATCTAAAAGAAAAATTAAACTCACACACAGATATAATGATAAATAAACTATCCAGATACATGGAAAGCAGTGGTAAGACCTATCAAAACCACTATGTGACAATCTTAAAATGGTATGAAGAAGATAAAGACAAACTAAGACAGAAAGGTTTAAATAAAAAAATGAATTATGATGTAGGAGAATCTTTATAGATAAAAAGAGGTGGAAAGGCACTATTAAAGACTTTAAGTCTAAAAAGGTATCAAAGTATGCCAGAGATAAAAAAATATAAATATGACACTTTAAAGGCGATTAGAAAATTAAAGAAATGCTAGAAGACTTTTAGATGACAGTTACCAAGAGGGTCTAATTTTCACTGCTACTTATGCAGTGGGAATTGGACCTTTTTATATAAGCAAATTCTATTTCAAAATTAGTTACCAAGAAAGACTTCTTTTCACTGTTAAGTAGAGGAGGTATATATTGGACAATGACTGGAATGGATTGGCTGATTTAATAGCAAATCTGATTGCAAAATATGCTGGTGCTTTAGATTTAGATAATCTACCCGATCCAACGCCAGCAAAAAATCAAGAGATGAAAAATAGTTTTGACATGGCAAAAACACAAATTGAGACGGACTAATAAAAGTGTTATAATATACTTGAAATGATAGTCCAAAGTTAAATTAAAAAAATTATATATGATATAGAAAAATTATATTGAGGTTAATACTATGTCAAAAGAAAAAATAAAAGTATACCTCTATACACGAGTATCTACGTCAATACAGATAGAGGGGTATTCGTTAGAGGCACAAAAATCACGAATGAAAGCTTTTGCTATTTACAACGATTATGAAATTGTTGGAGAGTATGAAGATGCCGGGAAGTCTGGCAAGTCTATTGAAGGTAGAATACAGTTCAATCGAATGATGGAAGATATAAAATCTGGAAAAGATGGAGTATCTTTTGTTCTTGTGTTTAAGTTATCAAGATTTGCAAGAAATGCCGCTGATGTTCTTTCTACACTTCAGATAATGCAGGATTATGGAGTTAATCTTATCTGCGTTGAAGATGGCATTGATTCATCTAAAGATGCTGGGAAACTAATGATTTCTGTTTTATCAGCTGTGGCTGAAATAGAAAGAGAAAACATCCGTATTCAAACAATGGAAGGTCGCATTCAAAAAGCAAGGGAAGGAAAATGGAATGGTGGCTTTGCTCCGTATGGATATAAACTTGAAGACGGCAAGCTGTTTATAAATGAGGAAGAGGCAGTTGCAATAAGAACGATTTTCGACCAGTATGTAAATACTACGATAGGAGCCAATGGGATATCTAAATACTTAGAGAATCATGGAATTAGAAAAATCCCAAGACAGAATGGTAAGAATCCTTTGTTTGATGCAGGTCTTATAAGAAATATATTAAAGAATCCTGTATATAATGGGAAAATAGCATTTGGAAGAAGAACTTTAGAAAAAGTTCATGGTACAAGAAATGAATATAAGCAGGTTGAACAAGATGAATATCTAATATCTGAAGGGATACATGAAGCTATAGTTTCCGATGAAGTTTGGCAAGCTGCTCAGGTTAAGCTAAAATCTCAAGCAAAGAAATATGAGCATGTGAATAAAGGAAAAGATACACGCACACACTTGCTTTCTGGAATTGTAAAATGCCCGATATGTGGAGTGGGAATGTTTGGGAACAAGTGTATCAAGAAAAAGAAAGATGGCACAAAGTATAAAGATTTTTATTACTATGGTTGTAAACATAGGCAGATGATAAGAGGTCATAAGTGTACATTCAGTAAGCAAATTAGAGAAGAATTGTTAGATGATGCTGTTGCAGAGGTGATTGTCAAGATAGTAAGTAATCCGAAATTTGCTTCTATGATGCAAGAAAAAATCAACATGAAGGTGGATACCTCTGAAATAGAAAAAGAAATAGATAATTACCAAAAGGAATTGAGAAAGAGTCATTCTACAAAGTTTAAGCTAATTGAGGAAATAGATAATTTAGATGTTGAAGATAAGCATTATAAGAGAAGGAAACAGGATTTAGATGATAGACTATATCGTATGTATGACAAAATAGATGAATTAGAATCATCACTAATTGATGCGAAAGCAAAGAAACAGACTATTGAAGCTGAAAAGCTTACAGGAGATAACATATATAAGGTTCTAATCTATTTTGATAAGCTCTATAAAGTCATGAATGATGTAGAGCGTAGGCAGTTAATTTCAGCTTTGATTTCTGAAATTCAAGTTTATGAAGAAAAACAATCTAACGGACAATGGCTAAAATCCATTACTTTTAAGCTACCAATTATAGAAGAAAATCTCAACATAGGTTTGGACAATGATGAACAAGTTGAATGTGTAAGTTTATTAGAGAAACGTAGTTAATCCTCAAAAGGTTCCCCGAACCTTTTGAGTCCCACTGACGCATCACGCTGAGGCGGTATCACTGCTTGTACGAGTTGAATCATCAGCAAAGTAAAAGTAGATGTTCAGCCAATGCGACGAGGTGAGACCGAAGGTCGATAAGGTGTGTTCTGGGTATAAGACTCGTAAAGTAAGTAGGAAATATGATGAGATGATACAGAGAGCCTGAATTGGTCAGGTGACGTGCTTATTTACATTAGCCTGATAATGAAAATGGAGAGATTATCGATGGTTATATTGGAATTGTACCAAAATGATTATTCTAAAGATTTAGTAGCATTTGATTCCATAGAAGATGGGAAAGCCTTTGTGGCTCAAATCCCGGGATACACTCTGGAAACAGAAGATGGTTTTGAAGTGGAGTATTTTAATCCTAAAAACATACCGGATTATATGGAAATTATTTTTAACGGAAATATTGTTCCTTTATCTAAATTTATGTTCGATCCTGAGGAAAATGTAAACATTATTTGGAAAGAGATTTCAAATTTATCCCTCAAAAATGATAGAGTGATCGAAGGATATTCAAAAATTGATGCATATGTCGTTAACAACCATGAAGTTAAAGCCTATGTCGAAACAAGAGAAACGAACTATCGTAAAGCAAAAGACTTCTTAGAAAGCCGCGGATATGAAATCGACAGAAGCTTTTTCGGAAGTGAAGACGGTGAAGCGATTCTTTACAGAAAAAAAGGGATCGAAGTTTGGCATTTCTTGTGTCACTTAGACCCAATGTTTGTAGAGATTGAAGATGTAGAAGGATATGTTAAAGAAGAAGTTGGAGAGATTCAATAGTCAACCAAAGTTCCTTGTGAGTATATACCTTTGCTAGTAAAAGAGTCAAAACGTTATAACGAAGGGGGGTAAGAAAACCCTTGAGTGTAAGTCTTTTTCTTGTTTAGAGGGAAAGTATTAGAGTAGCCGCTCATAATTTATACTAGATTTGATAACTGATTTGAGACAGATTTTATTTCTATAAATATTGTGAAAATTTTTTAATACCAAAGATTTAAAGTTACTGTGTTAAAAATCCTCTCCACTTTTAAACTAATGTATTATAAAAGCCAGTTGACACAAGTGTTACACCTGTGATAGAATTAACTTGAGGTGATGAAAATGGCAACCGATAAAAATAGAATAATGATTAGCTTGGATGATAAAAATCTAGAGAAACTTGAAAATTTAGTAGAAGATGCTAGAGATAGAAGGGGAATGCGACTAACAAAGTCCCAGGTTATTGAATTACTCCTAAATACCGTTGATTATTTCGATGATATTATGGGGGCTATTTACTCAAAAAAATAAGAGCAAAATTGCTATTATTTTTTACAAATTGGTGTAACACTAGTGATATAGGAGTGATGAAATGGTTGTTTATATTAGACAAAGTAAATTACCAAGTGAGGTTTCAATTAATAAATACAATGCTCAAGTAGGTGCCTACTTACAAGGAGAAGAAGCTGTTTTATATCAATCTTTTTCTGAAATAAAAGAGTTAACAAGTGAAGATATAGTTGTAGATTATATAATGGAGACTAGAGCATTACTAAAAATGATGGGCTTAAACGTTCCGGTTCATGACTATCCTATTGAGCTTAAAGAGTTTTATGGTCGAAAGATTTATGCTGGTATTTTAGGAGAGATTGTGAATATACCTGATAATTGGGGAAAATTTATTAAGCCTAAAGCTGGTTCAAAAGTCTTTACTGGAAGAGTTGTTAATGGAACCCATGATTTAATAGGTATTGGTCTACCTTTCGACTATCCTATATGGATTAGTGAGGTTGTAGAATTCATAGCTGAATGGCGTTGTTTTGTGTTAGATGGTCGCGTATTAGATGTTCGACCCTATACAGGTGATTATCATGCACAATTTGATGCAAGTGTAATTGATGAAGCGATATCATGTTGGAAAGATGCGCCAATAGCTTATGGACTAGATATCGGTGTTACTCGCGATGGCAGAACACTTGTTGTTGAAGTAAATGATGGTTATGCATTGGGAAATTATGGCCTATCTCCTTTAAAATCAATCAATTTTCATAGAGCTAGGTGGAAAGAAATGGTAAAACCCTATTTTGAAAAAAATGAAATTTTTAAAATCCAACAGGATGTTGTTTTCTAAAATAAATATGGTATATAACCAATATAAAAAGCATCAAAATGAACAAGGAGGAATCTGATGCTTGGAGCAATTATTGGAGATATTGTCGGTTCTGTTTACGAATGGAACAATATCAAAACAAAGGACTTTCCTTTATTTCGGAAGGACTGCTTTTTTACAGATGACACGGTTATGACCTGTGCTGTTGCAGAAGCAATTATGAATGGTGGACAAAAAGACGATTTCATTGACGCGATGAAGAAATATGGCAGAATGTATCCGAATGCTGATTACGGTGCTCGGTTTAATGCATGGCTAAACAGCGATAACCGTGAGCCTTATAATAGCTTTGGGAATGGATCAGCTATGCGTATTTCTCCATGTGCTTGGATCATGGACTGTGGTTTTTATGCGAAAACTGGTATGTGGCCATCATCTAGAGGACTTACGAGTCTTTCTGCAGAGGTAACTCATAATCATCCAGAAGGTGTCAAAGGCGCTATGGCTACAGCTGATGCTATCTTTCTATGTCGTTTTTACTTTGGTGGTTATTGTAGAGAGTACGAGCAATCAATTAACGACAATCCTACAGAGTGTAAAAGACGAATTAAGGATTATATAGAAAAAGAATACGATTACAATCTATCTCAAACTTTAGATGAAATCCGTCCTAACTATCGTTTTAACGAAACATGTCAGGAAACTGTCCCTCAAGCCATTATCGCCTTTCTTGAAAGTAGAGACTTCGAAGATGCGATAAGAAATGCCATCTCACTTGGTGGCGACAGTGATACTCTCGCAGTAATCACTTGTAACATAGCAGAGGCAGCTTACGGTATTCCTGATTGGATCAAGGATAAGGCCTATTCTTACTTGGATGAACCCTTAAAGGATGTAGTTAGGCGATGGGAAAATAGAATAAAAGCGTATTAATCTCCAGTACGTCAGATTTCTCTTTTCTGTATTTTCATTGTATAATAGGATTACATTTACTTGCATACGACGAAATGTAAACATTTCTGTTTAAAATTAAGGATAAAATCAATGAAAAAAGCAATGGTAATTATCAACCCTACTTCTGGTGGCGAGAAGGCTTTGGATTACAAAGAAAAGCTGGAGAATAAAGCAAAAGAATACTTTGAATATGTTGAAACCAAAATTACCGAAAAAGCGCTGGATGCAACACATTTTGCTGAAGAAGCTTCTCGTGAGCAGTATGATGCAGTGGTTGTGTTTGGTGGAGATGGAACTGTCAATGAAGTCATTTCAGGTATTGATGAGAGAGACTACATTCCTAAGTTAGGGATTATCCCAGGCGGTACGGGTAACCTCATTACAAAACTTTTGGAAATCAATCAAGACATCGATGGCGCAATTGACGAACTGGATTTTGATTTAACCAATAAGATTGATATCGGTAAAGCAAATGACAACTATTTTGGTTATATCTTTAGTATCGGTTCTCTGCCTGAGGCGATTCACAATGTTGAAATAGAGGACAAAACAAAATTCGGTATTTTAACCTATGCTGTAAATACCATGAAGTCTGTCATGACAGATCAGGTCTTTAACATTAAGGTTGAGACAGAAAATGGAAATTATGTTGGTGAAGCTAGCCATGTTTTGGTCCTTTTGACAAATTACTTCGCTGATAAGAAAATCTTTGAAGAAAACAAGGACGGCTATGCCAACATTTTGATTCTGAAAGATGCCTCTATATTCTCCAAATTATCCGTCATTCCTGATTTATTAAAAGGGGATGTTGTCGCAAATGATAATATCGAGTATATCAAAGCGCGTAATATTAAAATCTCTTCAGATAGTGAATTGGAGTCAGATGTTGACGGAGATAAATCAGATAACCTACCTGTAGAAATCAAAGTCCTAGCTCAGCGAGTAGAAGTATTTTCAAAACCGAAAGAGGATTAGTATATAGAGAAAGCCTTTTTTAAGGCTTTTTGTATACTTTAAAAGATAGTTCCTTTAACAACGGACATTCCTTGCAAATAGTTCACAAAAATAGTATACTGGATTTATTGAGTTTGAAAACGTTTGCGTAAAATTTGAATGAATACTTTAGGAGACAAATTGATGGAATTGAGTGCTATTTACCATAGGCCTGAGTCGGAGTATGCCTATCTTTATAAGGATAAGAAACTCCATATTCGAATTCGAACTAAGAAAGGGGACATTGAAAGCATCAACTTGCACTATGGGGACCCTTTTATCTTTATGGAGGAGTTTTATCAGGATACAAAAGAAATGGTCAAGATAACTTCTGGTACCTTATTTGACCATTGGCAGGTTGAAGTGTCAGTTGACTTTGCACGTATCCAGTATCTCTTTGAGCTCAGAGATACAGAAGGTCAAAATATTTTGTATGGCGATAAAGGGTGTGTGGAAAATTCTCTAGAAAATCTTCATGCAATTGGGAATGGATTTAAGTTGCCTTATCTTCATGAGATTGATGCCTGCAAGGTTCCTGACTGGGTTTCAAATACGGTATGGTATCAGATATTTCCTGAAAGATTTGCCAATGGCAATGCTCTATTAAACCCAGAAGGGACTTTAGACTGGGATTCATCTGTCACACCTAAGAGCGATGATTTCTTTGGTGGTGATTTACAGGGGATTATTGATCATATGGATTACTTGCAAGACTTGGGTATTACTGGACTATATCTTTGTCCCATCTTTGAATCTACAAGCAATCACAAGTACAATACGACAGATTACTTTGAAATTGACCGTCATTTTGGAGACAAGGAGACCTTTCGGGAACTGGTGGATCAAGCGCATCATCGTGGCATGAAAGTCATGCTGGATGCGGTATTTAATCATATTGGTTCGCAATCTCTTCAATGGAAAAATGTCGTCAAAAATGGTGAACAGTCTGCTTATAAGGATTGGTTCCATATTCAACAATTCCCAGTGACAACTGAAAAGCTAGTTAATAAGAGAGACTTACCCTATCATGTTTTTGGTTTCGAGGACTATATGCCTAAGCTAAATACAGCCAATCCAGAGGTCAAGAATTATCTTTTAAAGGTTGCGACTTATTGGATTGAAGAGTTTAATATCGATGCTTGGCGTTTGGATGTGGCTAATGAGATTGACCATCAGTTCTGGAAGGATTTTCGTAAGGCAGTTTTAGCTAAAAATCCTGATCTTTATATCCTAGGAGAAGTCTGGCATACATCTCAGCCTTGGCTAAATGGAGATGAGTTCCATGCCGTCATGAATTATCCTTTATCTGATAGTATCAAGGACTATTTCTTACGAGGAATTAAGAAGACAGACCAGTTCATCGATGAAATCAATGGAGAGTCTATGTATTACAAGCAGCAGATTTCAGAGGTCATGTTTAATCTCTTGGATTCACATGATACAGAGCGAATCCTGTGGGCGGCCAATGAAGATGTTCAACTGGTTAAATCAGCCTTAGCCTTTCTCTTTTTACAAAAAGGAACACCGTGCATTTATTACGGAACCGAGCTAGCCTTGACTGGAGGACCAGATCCAGATTGTCGTCGTTGTATGCCTTGGGAACGTGTATCAAGTGACAATGATATGCTGAACTTTATGAAGAGGCTGATTAAAATTCGGAAATACGCGTCAGTAATCATTTCGCATGGCAAGTATAGCCTTCAAGAAATCAAATCTGATCTAGTAGCTCTGGAATGGAAATACGAAGGACGGATCCTCAAAGCAATATTCAACCAATCAACAGAAGATTATCTTTTAGAGAAAGAAGCAGTAGCACTAGCAAGCAATTGCCAAGAATTGGAGAATCAGCTTGTCATCTCTCCAGATGGATTTGTGATTTTCTAAAAACTAGTTGATGAAGATTATGGTACATTTCATATCTTATATAGTATAATAAGGTTAGTTACTAAACTTGTAAAGGAGAACTTAAATGAATTGTAGAGGACATGAAACAAGACAAAGAATTGTTAGAGATTTTGAAGTTTAGCCTAAAGCACATATTAAGCTGTTAGCAAATCAACAAAAACATAGTGATGCAGGAGCAACTATTGAAGATGAATATTATGTATTTATCGCTGAGAGTAAAATTGATGGCAAGAAGGAAGTTATTCAGTGTTGCATGGGTGCGGCAAGGGATTTTTTAGAACTAATTAATCACAAAGGGCTACCTCTTTTTAATCCGCTTGTAGGTGATTCTCATGTAAATAATAGACAAGAATATGACAATACAGGGAGTGGAAATTTACAACCTGAAAAGTGGAATGAAACTGCAAAGCAGCTTTATAATGTTATAATGTGGTTGATTATTTTATGGAATGCTAAGCCGGATACACCTTTATTTAATTTTAAAGACGAAGTAATTAAGTATAAAACATATGAGCCTTTTGAAAGCAGTATAAAAAGAGTAAATACTACTATAAAGAATGGTAGTAAAGGGAAAACTCTGACTGAGATGATTAATGGCTACAGAGCGGATAACGATATTAGAGATGAAATTTGTAACTTTAATATTCTGAAAAATAAAATTCGTGATATGAAAGACCAACAAGGAAATACAATGGAATCTTACTTTTAGTTATTGTTGAATTTTGGGTATTCTATAAAATATCCTAATTGAGATTTAAATGGTAGACTATACAATATAGTTAAAATATCAGTAAAAACAACACTTTATTGAGGTATTGGATACGCTTTGCTAATAGCCTAATAATCACATGTGGAGTGTTGCTACAACGAAAAAGGTGATAATCCTTGATTTCAAGCTATTTTATAAGCATTTTGTCTTTGTAGATAAAGGCAATTTTGACAATAAAAATCCTAAAAGGTGAATCGTTATAGATGTATTTGTAGATATCGTTTGCGCATCGAAAAAATTAATACAAGAATAAATATTTATGGCTCTTTAGGTGACTTTTATAGAAGTAAAGTTTAGGATAGAAAAACAAGAAATAATGCACCATTTTTGGTGCGTTATGCTTTTTTATGCTATAATGGATTTATAAAAATAAAGGAGTTTGCTATGATTGGAAAGAACATAAAATCCTTACGTAAAACACATGACTTAACACAACCCGAATTTGCACGAATTATAGGAATTTCTCGAAATAGCTTGAGTCGTTATGAAAATGGAACGAGTTCAGTCTCTACGGAATTAATTGACATCATTTGTCAGAAGTTTAATGTATCTTATGTCGATATTGTAGGAGAAGATAAAATGCTCAATCCTGTTGAAGATTATGAATTGACTTTGAAAATTGAAATTGTGAAAGAAAGAGGTGCTAATCTACTTTCTCGACTCTATCGCTATCAAGATAGTCAGGGAATTAGCATTGATGATGAATCTAATCCTTGGATTTTAATGAGTGATGATCTATCTGATTTGATTCATACGAATATCTATTTAGTAGAAACTTTTGATGAAATAGAGAGATATAGTGGCTATTTGGATGGAATTGAACGTATGTTAGAGATATCTGAAAAGCGGATGGTAGCTTAATGGAAATCCAAGATTATACTGATAGTGAATTCAAACATGCTCTAGCAAGGAATCTTCGTTCACTGACAAGAGGAAAAAAGTCCAGTAAACAACCTATAGCGATTTTGCTTGGAGGTCAAAGTGGTGCCGGTAAGACTACAATTCATCGTATTAAACAGAAAGAATTTCAAGGAAATATTGTTATCATAGATGGTGATAGTTTTCGTTCTCAGCATCCACACTATTTAGAACTGCAGCAAGAATATGGCAAAGACAGTGTAGAATACACCAAAGATTTTGCAGGTAAAATGGTAGAGTCTTTAGTAACAGAATTGAGTCATTTGGGATACAATCTTTTGATAGAGGGAACTTTACGAACGATTGACGTTCCAAAGGAAACAGCACAACTCTTGAAAAATAAGGGATATGAAGTACAATTGGCCTTAATTGCGACAAAGCCTGAATTGTCGTATCTAAGTACTCTTATCCGTTATGAAGAACTGTACATTATCAATCCAAATCAAGCACGCGCAACTCCAAAAGAACATCATGATTTCATTGTAAATCATCTAGTTGATAATACACGACAATTGGAAGAACTGGCTATCTTTGAAAGAATTCAAATTTACCAACGAGATAGAAGTTGTGTATATGATTCAAAAGAAAATACAACTTCAGCAGCAGATGTTCTTCAAGAGTTACTCTTTGGGGAGTGGAGTCAGGTAGAGAAGGAGATGTTGCAGGTGGGGGAAAAGAGACTTAATGAATTACTTGAAAAATAAACAATTGATATTTTTAGGAGAATAGAAATGAGAGGGTTTAATAACAAGATAAAGTCTGTTTATCAAGAACTAACAAATTCCAAAGAGAAATTCGGTAGCTTTCACAAGACTTTAATTCATTTGCATACACCTGTTTCTTATGATTACAAGCTATTTTCTAATTGGACTGCAACGAAATATAGAAAAATTACTGAAGATGAACTATATGATATATTTTTTGAAAATAAGAAAATAAAAGTTGATAAGACAATTTTTTTAGTAATTTTGATAAGGTTGTTTTTTCTAGTTCAAAAGAATATATTAGTTTTCTTATGTTAGCAGAGGCAATCATAAAAAATGGAATAGAAATAGTTGTAGTAACTGATCATAATACTACCAAAGGTATTAAAAAGTTACAAATGGCAGTCTCAATCATAACGAAAAATTATCCGATTTATGATATACATCCTCATATTTTACATGGAGTAGAAATTAGTGCAGCAGATAAATTGCATATTGTATGTATATATGATTATGAACAAGAATCATGGGTTAATCAATGGTTAAGTGAAAATATTATAAGTGAGAAAGATGGAAGTTATCAACATTCACTGACTATAATGAAGGATTTCAATAATCAAAAAATAGTTAACTATATTGCTCATTTCAATAGTTATGACATTTTGAAAAAAGGTTCTCACTTATTAGGTGCATATAAACGAAAAATTTTTTCTAAAGAAAATACACGATTTTTGGAGTTTAATATTAACTCGAAAGAATCTTCGCAACAACTTGATATTCTCTATAAAGAAGTTGGTGTATTAAGTTTGGGACAAAAAGTTGTAGCCATGCTTGATTTTTTATTAGCATATAGTGATTATTCTAAAGACTTCAGACTATTGATTATTGATCAGCCTGAAGACAATCTAGACAATCGTTATATTTACAGGCATTTAGTTCAGCAGTTTAGAGATGTGAAAGCTCAACGTCAAATTATTTTAGCAACACATAATGCTACAATTGTAACAAATTCTATGACAGATCAAGTTGTTATTATGGAGTCAGATGGAGTTAACGGATGGATTGAATCACAGGGATATGTTAGTGAAAAATATATAAAAAATCATATCATCAATCAATTAGAGGGAGGAAAAGATTCCTTCAAGCATAAAATGTCTATATATGAGACGGCTTTATCAGAGTAGAGTCAGAAAAAGTAGGTTAGAAATTTAGCCTACTTTTTTCTTTGTCCGACAGGCATAGTGTACATCTGAGGTCCAAGTCCTCTGTGGATGTTTGCTGCAGATGAAACCAATAGCGACTCCTAAGCCTGAATATCGTGAGGTAGGGGGGATAGGAAGGAATTAGCGAAATCAAGGTTCTACAAACAGAATCGTGACTTGAAGCCATATATAGCGGATGAGGAACTCTAAAATCCAAATAGGTGTCGTAACCTATATACGTAAATTACGAGAGTAAACTAGGAAAGATGTACGGCTTATTCCGTGAGCGTTTAGGACGTAGTACAACGAATCATGGGAGTCAGCTGAACACATAGTATTGAAGAAATTTCTGTAATGGAAATGGAGCGAAGAAGTGAACAATTAAATGAATACCTCTCTAATTAAATTTGTCAATTCTAATTCCTGGTATGAAAAGACAGTGACGATGGGAGCTGATCATAAATATAGGACGGTACATGCAGTGGTGTTAGAGATTAGTCCCTATTTGATTTGTGATAACTTCCCCAAATTTCTTCTGCTATACTTTTCTCAACTTTTAAAAATCCAACTAAGAATTTTACCTGGGGGTTTGGGGGCGAAGCCACCAAGTTATCTTATCGTTGGCTGTCAAAACTGGAAGGTTTTGGTTAGCTGGCGATATGATTTTTTGGGTATTGTGACCACAATGCCTGAGCTCGCAAAGACCGAACAAGGACTTTAAGAAATTTCCCGTATGACACACGGGGTCGGGGTTTACCCGAGAAAGGATGAAAGTGAGGAAAAGAGATGTCTGAACAGTACCGTGACATTCGAAAAGAGGTAAATCTAACCGCAGATGAGCTAAAACATATTTTGCCAAACAAGAGATTGAAAGTCGTTTAGAATTTTTGTTAAACCGTGTCAATTCTTTAGAAGATTTAATAACAAAAGCAAAAGAATTGAATCTAACCATTGACTTAAAACAAAAAAATGTAACTTTTATCCTGGAAGAAAATAATCAAAAGATAAGTTTGGGTCATCAAAAAATAAGTGATAAGAAATTATATGATGTCAAATTTTTTCAAGATTATTTTAAAAATAAGGAAGTCGTTGCTTCAGAAGGATTAGAGAATTTACAGGAACAGTACCATGCTTTCCAAGAAGAACGAGATAAGGATAAAGTATCCACTGAAGAGATTGAGGAAGCCTTTAAGACATTTAAGGAAAAATGAGATACCGTTCGTGAATTTGAAGTGGAACTTGCAGAGAACCAAATAGAGAAGCTAGTTGATAAGGGCGTCTATATCAAGGTGTCTTTCGGTGTCAAACAGAGTGGACTCATCTTTATTCCTAACTACCAGCTAGATATTTTTGAGGAAGACAATCATAAAAAATATAAAGTCTACATTCGAGAAACGTCTTCTTACTTTGTCTATAATAAAGAAAACAGGGATAATAATTGTTTCATCAAGGGTAGGACCTTAATCAGACAATTGAGCAACGATAGCCAAAAACTCCCCTATAGACGACCAACTTTAAAAAGTCTTCAAGAGAAGATTTCTGAAATTAATCTTATGATTGAACTATCTAACACGAACAAACAATACCAAGAAATCAAAGATGAGCTTGTGTTAGAAATTGCAGAGATTGATATGAAGCTAGAAGAAACCCAAGAAAAAATCGCCACCTTAAACAAAATGGCGGAAGTGCTTATCAATCTGAAGAGTGAAGATCATGAGACTAGAAAATTAGCTAAGTATGATTTTGACCAAATGAACATGACGGAATCAATAATGTTAGATCGACTCAATACAGATATTTTAAAATTACAACAGGAACTTGGTAATGAAATTAATAAATATGAGGAGATAGCTAGAAGATTGGATTTGTTTGTGAAAATTATTAATACCAATAAATTTACAGTTCTAAAATTTCACGAGAATGCCTTACTAGAATAATATTATTTACGACTAATTAGTTAAAAGATAGAGAATAATTTCATTTATTTTTTGTTTACTAGTTTATTAAAATGGTCAGTATAGTGTAATTTTAACTTATCTTCTCCTAAAATATCGAAGACTTGTATGGCTTGTTTCATTTTTTCAATTCCACTGGTTGATTGGCAACGTTTAAATTCAAAGTAACCAGTTGCATAGAGAAAAACTGTTTGTTCATAAAAGTTTAGTTCATTGTCCAACAATGTCTTTATCTTACTAATTAAATAGGAGCAATTAGAAAATTCTTCCTTATCAATGCTTAGAATGAAGCAATTAATAGCAAGCTGAGAGACAATCTGCTTATTAGTTTTATTCAGAGATGAGTAAATATAGTTATTTAACATCTCTTTAGTTAATAAGAAGTAGGAGTTGTAGTTAATTGTGCGTACACAGTTACCTAATAAAATGATTTCATAATAGCCCCATTTTTCAACTTTGAAAAGATAGTCTGTCAGATGAAGAAGCTCTTCATCTGATGGAATGATGTTCGAATCCATTGTGTGTAAAATAGATTTTACCATTGTTTTCTCAAAAGAATTTAGAGTGTAATCAGAAGTATCAGAAAGTAGACATGCTATATTATTGATACTTTGTGATGAATATTGCTTACGAATGTACTGTACTAGATTAGCAAATGATTCGGAACTGGTATAGTCGTCATTGTGTAAAACAAGGAACTCATCCAAAGTAATATGTAATTTGTCTAAAATATTGATTAGTCGAATACAAGATATCTCTGACTCCCCACGTTCAAAACGAGATATTTGTGATTTTGAAAGATGTTCATCTGCTACAGAGCATAGACTAATTTGTTTTCCTTTACGAACTTTTCTAAGTGTGATGCCAAGTTTTGATTTCATAATTTCCCATTTTCCCAACAAAAATTAAATCCGTTTTTATTTATTGTACAATAAATAAAAACGGAAAGGAAGTCCAAGTATGAAGAAAATTTCAAAATTTTTACCGATTTTGGTTTTGGTGATGGATATTATCATCATTTAAAAAAGTGTATTAATTATTGTATTTCACAATTAGATAATATAACAGTAACAGGTTTAGCACACGGTTATTCTGGAGTAGCAATGTCATTATCATATTATTATGAAATTAATCCTAGTACAGATATATTAAAATGTATAGAGGAATTACTATATAAAGAAGATAAATGTTTCAATAATATATTAAAAAATTGGAAAGACATAAGAAGAAATCATAATGATTCCTTTCCTAATTTTTGGTGTTATGGAGCTCCGAGCATTTTGTTAGCTAGAAAAGAAATTTTCGATAAAACTAATATTGGGAATAATGATTTATCAATAATTGAAAATGTATTAACTAATGTAGAAAAAATAAGAGAATTGAATTTATGTCATGGTTCTGTAGGTACTATCAGTTGTCTTGATGCAATATTGAAAGATGAAGAAAACCTATTAATAAAAGAATCTATAGATTTGTATTTTGATAATGTCGTTTCTCAGGTTATCAAACCAGAATTAAGTACGGATTTGAATACTATGAATACATTTTCTTTTATGCTAGGAGTATCTGGAGTTGTCTATGAAATATCTCGAAAACAAGATGATAGATTACTGAATGTTCTATTACTAGAGTTAAAGAGGACATGATGACTAGAAAAGTACCTAATATTGAGCAAATGTCTCAAATAGAATGTGGTTTCTGTTGCTACTTGTCCATACTACATTTCTATAAAAGCAAAGAGACATTACTAGATTTAAGACGTGATATAGAAAAAGGGAGAGATGGTTATAGTATAGGTGACTTGAAACAGTTATTGAATAAACGAAATTTTGATACTGGCTCATATCAAGTTAAAGATGTAAATAAAATTAGTGAACTTCCGTTACCATTAATAGCATTCTGGGATAATCAACATTATGTAGTTATTTACAAAGTAAAAAAGAATAAGGTCTATATAATGGATCCTTCTAAAGGATATATAAATTATGAGTTTAAGGAGTTTTCAAAACATTTTAGTAATATAGTACTGCTATCATTTCCTAACGAAAATTATCAATCTTTGAAGTCGCAGTTTCCTTCTCCATGGATAAGAGTATTCTCTAGTTTTTCAAAGGTAAAAGGTCGATTGATTTTGACGTTACTATTTTCAATAATAAGTTACTTAATAATACTTTCCGTACCAGTAATGACTTCAAAGTTTATTAATTCTGCATTAGGGAATACATTTTCTTTTCAAACCTCGTTTTTAATTTTATTTTCTCTACTTTGTTTGTATCTTATTTCTATCTTGGCTAGGAGTATGGGAATTCTATTTTCTAATATATTTTTTAGTAGAGATATTGAAAGTTTTACATTTAAGCATTTGCTTAAACTACCATATAGTTTTTTTGAACTCAGGGCAAAAGGAGATATTTTATACAGAATTTCTAGTCTTAGTGGTTTTAGGGAGCTATTTACTAACCAAGTTGTTGGGGGAGTAGTAGATATCGGGACTATTCTAAGTGTTGTAATATATATGTTTCTTAGTTCAAAAACATTATCAATTATAGCTCTTATATTGAGTTTAATCAATTTTTTGTTTCTGTTTAGTACTAGAAAAATAATGTATGATACGGTTAATAGAGAATTACAAGAACAATCATTGATTTACTCAGTAGAAACAGAAGCATTAAATACTATTTCTTCAATAAAAATATCGGGATTAGAAGATGAAATATATGAAAACTGGTCTAAGTATTTAAAAAACGTATTGACAAAGTATAAAAAACGAAGTATTGTGCATATTTTATACAATTCAGCTACTAATGTATTTCAATTGTTCGCTCCTATAATTATATTGATTTTTGGACTTGATAATGTTTTAAATGGAAAAATTTTATTGGGTGAGGTTGTCGCATTTCAAACCAAGGCATCAATTTTATTTAGTTCAGAAATCTCAATATTTAATGCTTATACGCAGTATATTTTGGCAGCAGGATACTTAAATAGAGTAAATGATATCTGGCTTGAAAATGAAGAGAATGTTGAAAATGGTCTTAAAAAGTGTTCTTTAGAAGGTAGAATAGATATTAAGGACCTATCTTTCTCTTATTCCAAAGACTCAGCTCCTGTAATAGAAAATTTAAATTTGACTATTGAGCCAGGACAGAGAATTGCACTAGTCGGTCAATCGGGGTCAGGAAAAAGTACGTTATCAAAAATACTATCAGGATTATATAAGATTGATACAGGAAAAGTTTTATTTGATGGTGTAAATATTAATCAAATAGATAAAAAAATATTAAGTCAAAATTTAGGAGTAGTTCCACAGGATTCATTTTTATTGAACCGAAGTATTCTTGATAATATAACTTTAAAGAACGAAGTTACTTCACAAAAGATAGAGGAAGTTTGTAAAGCAGTTCAAATCTATGATGAAATCATGGCTATGCCGATGAAATTTAATACTATCATCTCAGAGATGGGGTCAAATATTTCAGGTGGGCAAAGGCAACGGATAGCACTGGCACGTGCATTAATAAATAATCCTAGTATTGTAATTTTAGATGAAGCAACTAGTGCATTAGACACTATTAATGAGGAAAGAATAACAAAGTATATACAAAGTCAGGGTTGTACTCAAATAATTATAGCTCATAGATTGTCAACGATTAAGGATGCGGATATTATTTTTGTAATGAAAGGTGGTAAGATTGTTGAGTCAGGAAATCATAAGTACTTAATGGATCTTGGTGGAGAGTACTACAGCTTATATACAAAAAGGAAATGAGGTGTAAAGAAAATGAAGAAAGTAAATGAATATGTAATTTCAACAGCAGCCTCACTAGGGGTGATGATTGGAATAGTATTTGCAATTTTTTTAGATTTTCCAGTTGAATATGGTATTTCTTTAGGTTTGTTGAATGGAATAGTATTGGGTTCGCTGATTTTTTACAAAAACAATAAGAATTAAGCATAATTTTTTGCTGTAAACTAAGGAGTAGAGATGGCTATAGTTGAAATTATAAATCTAACAAAAAGCTTTAAAGATATTGAAGTTATTCATAACACTTCATTTTATTTAAATAAGGGAAAAGTATATGGTTTTGTTGGACCAAATGGGGCTGGAAAAACTACAATTATCAAAATGATTCTAGGGATTTTAAAACCAGATTCTGGGAAAATAACTATTTTTAATCAAACCGTAGAACAGAATTCCGAAAATATATTATCTAGGATAGGATTAGTTTTGGGACCTTCATTTTATGGTCATCTTGATGCTTATAAAAATTTGAAGTTAATAGCAAATATGAAAGGGCTTAGTTTAGATACTGAAAGACTTAATGAATATCTATCAATGGTAGGATTAAAAGATGTTAAAAAGAAAAAAGTGAAAAATTTTTCAATGGGCATGAAACAACGTCTAAGTATAGCTGCATCATTGTTAGGTAGTCCAGAAATATTAATTTGGGATGAACCAATCAATGGACTTGATCCACAGGGTGTAATTGAAATTAGAAGTTTAATCCGTTTTCTACAGGAGAAAAAAGGTATTACATTTTTAATATCAAGTCATATTCTTAGTGAACTGGATAAAGTGATATCTGATATTATAATTATAAATTATGGGAAAGTTGAATTTTTTGGTTCTTGCCACTACCTTTTACAAAAGTATAATTGTCGAAATCTGGAAGAAGCCTACTTAGCTTGTTTAGCTGGAGGTGAATATGATTAAATTAGAGTTTCTAAAGCAGAAAAAAAGCATCTTATGGTTTGTTCTTATTTTTCCAATAATTCTGAATGCTTTGTTATATATAGACTTAACTTTTAGGTATCGAGGTTATTTATTGGTGCATCAAAATGAACTTGCTTTATCTAATTGGCAGTTAATTTTTAAAGAACAAACAATATTTTATTTTTCTGAACTATTTTATTTAGTTCTATCTTTAATAATTTACGAAGTGTTTGCAGTAGAATTTAAAAATGATGCATGGTTAACCGTAATTTCATTGCCATTTAGAAACAAGTACACAATAAATTCTAAATTACTCATTACAGTGGTTTACACATTTACTTTTTGGTTGTCTGATTATATTAGCTTATACGTTATTGGGAAGGCTATTGATAACAGTTTAGAGATTGGTTTGATTTTCTTTTTAAAAACATTTACCATTCAATTAATTTCCTCGTTGATGATAATGTTATTATATTTTCTAACTTTAGTACTTATAAGGAAAATTTCTGGAATAATACCAATTGGTATTATAATGATGATTTTAACAATTAGCATATACTACAACGATTATAATTTTAAGATTTACTTACCATTTACTTATCTTTCTCATGCTTTTAGAGTGACTGAAAGTCAATTTTATATGATTTTACTATCTAATATAATAATCATCGTACTTTTTTATATATTAATTCGTAAATTGAACGAAAGAAGTTTTGAGATGAAACTTTAATAGGTAATAAAAATGAAGTTACTTAAAAATGAATTGATTAAGAGTAAAATATTTTTATTTATTATTGTTGACATCTGTATTCAGATTCTAGTCATTCTAGCTATAAAAACATATATTTTAGATATTTCGGCACCATACTCAGAGCTTGATTATAATAAGTATTGGTATGTTTTACACACTTTAATATATATGCCAATGATTTTTCCTATACAAATTTTGTATCAAAATCTAAGAGAGGCATTGATTGAAGATAATAATAATGGTTGGAATATCATGGTGATTAACACTAATAATCTCGTGAAAATCATCTATATAAAAGTAACGATAAATATCGTGAGATGTTTTATTTGTTATTTTGTTTATACAATTTTTTCTTTAATTCAATTAGGTGGTATGGGAACTGATATGTTATTAACCAATATAATATTTCCCAATATAATGTCATTTCTTTTATTTTTACCTATAGCTATCTTTATGCAAATTTGCTGTATAAGATTTGATTCCATTTTAGCAAAGGCCTTACCTAATATTTTGCTGATACTTATTGTTTTAATCACGTTTCAGAGTGATTGGAATATATTTATACCTGCAACTTATTATTATACAGAAATTCAGTCAACTACAAACTTAGATATTAAATTATTAGTTTGTATCTGGATTATGGGATTTGAATTTTCCCTTCTTCCAAAACTAATAAAATTGAAAGAACAAAATCTAGTTTAAATGTTGCTCGAAAATTAAATAATTGAATACGATTAACAATGAAACAATACAACGTGAGTCATGACTTCAAAGTAATTGATTTTATGATTCTGGTTTCTTACGCTTAATTAAGCAAGTTGTATTCACTTTATCAAATTGTTATTACTCTAAAAAGCGTCTAACAGCTATAGAGTGTCTGTTTGCTTCTCTTTACTTTTATTTTAAATAATTCATTAACCTTCCGTAAGTGCCCAATAATAAGGTGTGTTGAAGAAGTCTGAGATAAAATAGTTCTCAGTCACAAAAAAAGCTATAGATTCCCATTGGTGAACAGCTCCCTGTCAAGTAGACAGTAAAATAATATAAAATCTTAAGCGACCTGATTCCTGAATTCCAGTGGAGTCAGGTTGTTTTTTAACCGTCTTTCTTAATATTGTCTCACCTATAATAGATATGCTTATGAGAAGTGTTTAATAAATTAATTTTAGTTCAAAATGTCCAATTTGGACACTTTGAATGATTTCTTAGTTTTATATATTATACTTTTCTCAGGAGAAAGCTAGATGTACAGACGTTTGAGAGATTTGAGGGAAGATCACGATTTGACTCAAAAACAAATAGCTAAAATACTTTCGTTTACAAACTCAGCTTATGCTAAAATTGAACGGGGTGAGCATACGTTAACAGCAGATGTATTGGTAACTCTCTCAAACTTTTACGATGTCAGTACAGACTACCTATTGGGATTGACAGATTTTCCTGATAAAATTCGCTTTAGAAAATAATCACCTCAATTTCATAGAGTGTGAAAATGAGGTGATTTTTTATTTGTTCTTTGAAAATTAAATAGTCCAAAATGGTACTTTCCTCATTTGTGGAGCAAATTTGAATGGCTCGCCATGATAAGAGCGATTTTAAAACCATCAATAAAATAGAGCGATACTTTATATGCCATGATACAAATGATATACAATGATACTTCTGACCGTTCAGCCTGCCAACGTAAAAGAGCAGCAAGTGAAATTCTTATGATGACTTCATCAGTCATGCCACGTTGAATGTGTGAGTTTGTTAGATAAACGCAATTAATCCTCAAAAGGTTCCCCGAACCTTTTGAGTTCTACAGACGCATCACGTGGAGTGTGTAAGCTTGTTGCTAAAAGCGTAAAAACCTTGGAACGAAAGGAATAATAGACTTCCTGCGAAACAAAAATATAATACAATAAAACTATGAATGATGAAGCAAGTAAACAATTGAGCGATAGCCGTTTCAAGATCCTTGTAGGTGTTCAGCGCACGACTTTTGAAGAGATGTTAGCTGTGTTAAAAACAGCTTATCAACGTAAACGCGCAAAAGGTGGACGAAAAAGCAAATTAAGCCTAGACGATCTCCTTATGGTAACTATTCAATACATGCGAGAATAGAGCACTTATGAACAAATTGCGGCTGATTTTGGCATTCACGAAAGCAACTTAATCCGTCGGAGTCAATGGGTTGAAGCAACTCTTATTCAAAATGGTTTTACGATTTCAAATTCTGCCTTAATTCTGTAAAAACAGTAAAATTCGAAGGATTATAAGGTAAGAGTTTTTTTCTTTCTGAAAAAATGGTATAATAGCAATCAAAACTAGAAAATAAAACGGAATTTGGAACAGATTTGTCTGTATCCTAGTAGAGTGGTGATACTATGAAGATTAGTAAGAGGCACTTATTAAATTATTCCATCTTGATTCCCTACTTGCTTTTATCTATTTTGGGCTTGATTGTGGTCTATTCGACCACCAGTGCTATTTTAATTGAAGAAGGCAAGAGCGCCTTGCAGTTGGTTCGAAACCAAGGAATCTTTTGGATTGTTAGTTTGATACTGATTGCCTTAATTTATAAATTGAGACTAGATTTTTTGAGAAATGAGCGACTAATCATTTTAGTTATATTAATAGAAATGCTTTTATTGTTCTTGGCTCGTTTTATTGGTATTTCAGTAAACGGGGCATACGGTTGGATTTCGGTTGCAGGAGTAACTATTCAGCCAGCTGAGTACTTAAAAATCATTATTATTTGGTATTTAGCTCACCGATTCTCCAAACAGCAAGAAGAAATAGCTACTTATGATTTTCAAGTTTTGACTCAAAATCAATGGCTTCCCCGTGCTTTTAATGATTGGCGATTCGTTCTCCTAGTTCTGATTGGAAGTTTGGGAATTTTCCCTGATTTAGGAAATGCGACTATTTTAGTCTTGGTTTCCTTGATTATGTATACAGTTAGTGGAATCGCTTATCGCTGGTTTTCAACCATTCTGGCGCTCGTATCTGCCGCTTCTGTCTTTGTCTTGACCACTATCAGCCTAATCGGTGTTGAGACCTTTTCAAAAATTCCAGTATTTGGCTATGTAGCCAAACGCTTTAGTGCCTTTTTTAATCCTTTTGCCGATCGTGCTGATGCAGGTCACCAGTTAGCTAATTCTTATTTTGCCATGGTCAATGGTGGTTGGTTTGGTCTAGGTCTTGGAAACTCGATTGAAAAACGAGGTTATTTGCCAGAAGCTCATACAGACTTTGTCTTTTCTATCGTGATTGAAGAATTTGGCTTTGTTGGTGCCAGTCTTATTTTAGCTCTCTTGTTTTTCATGATTTTGCGGATTATCTTGGTCGGTATTCGAGCGGAGAATCCTTTCAATGCCATGGTTGCACTCGGTGTCGGAGGGATGATGTTGGTTCAGGTATTTGTCAATATCGGAGGGATTTCGGGCTTGATTCCATCTACAGGAGTAACCTTCCCCTTCTTATCCCAGGGTGGAAATAGTCTTCTAGTCTTATCAGTGGCAGTAGCCTTTGTCTTAAATATTGATGCCAGTGAAAAACGCGCTAAGTTGTACCGAGAATTGGAAAATCAACCAATGAACCTTCTGTTGAAGTAGGATAAAGAAAGGATAGTTTATGTCTCTTCAAAAATTAGAAAATTCTAGTAATAAAAGTGTTGTGCAAGAAGAAGTCTTGATTCTAACAGAATTACTGGAAGATATTACTAAAAATATGCTTGCCCCAGAGACCTTTGAAAAAATAATACAGTTGAAAGAATTATCAACGCAGGAAGATTATCAAGGTCTAAACCGTCTAGTGACTAGCTTATCAAATGATGAAATGGTCTATATTTCACGCTATTTCTCTATCTTGCCTCTTTTGATTAATATTTCAGAGGATGTGGATTTAGCTTATGAAATCAATCATCAAAATAATATTGATCAGGACTATTTAGGTAAATTATCTACAACGATTAAATTGGTAGCAGAAAAGGAAAATGCCGTTGAGATCCTAGAACACTTGAATGTTGTTCCGGTTTTGACAGCCCATCCAACACAAGTGCAACGCAAAAGTATGTTGGATTTAACAAATCATATTCATAGTCTTTTGCGTAAATACCGTGATGTTAAGTTGGGGTTGATCAATAAAGATAAATGGTACAATGATTTGCGTCGTTACATCGAAATTATCATGCAGACAGACATGATTCGTGAGAAAAAATTAAAAGTGACTAACGAAATCACGAATGCTATGGAATATTATAACAGCTCCTTTTTGAAAGCTGTACCTCATTTGACGACGGAGTATAAGCGCTTAGCGCAAGCGCATGGTCTGAATTTAAAACAGGCTAAACCAATCACCATGGGTATGTGGATAGGTGGTGACCGTGATGGAAATCCATTTGTTACAGCAAAGACCTTGAAGCAGTCTGCACTCACTCAGTGTGAAGTCATCATGAACTACTATGATAAAAAGATTTACCAACTTTATCGTGAATTTTCTCTTTCAACTAGCATTGTCAACGTCAGCAAGCAAGTCAGAGAAATGGCTCGTCAATCCAAGGATAACTCGATTTACCGCGAAAAAGAGCTTTACCGTCGTGCCTTGTTTGATATTCAATCAAAAATTCAGGCAACTAAAACCTATCTGATTGAGGATGAAGAAGTTGGGACTCGTTATGAAACCGCCAATGATTTCTACAAGGATTTGATTGCCATTCGAGATTCTCTACTAGAAAATAAGGGCGAGTCCTTGATTTCAGGTGATTTTGTGGAATTATTGCAGGCAGTAGAGATATTTGGTTTTTACTTAGCATCAATTGATATGCGACAAGACTCTAGCGTCTATGAAGCCTGTGTGGCAGAACTCTTGAAATCAGCAGGAATTCATTCTCGTTATAGCGAGTTGAGCGAAGAAGAAAAGTGTGACCTTCTCTTGAAAGAATTAGAAGAAGATCCCCGAATTCTTTCTGCGACTCACGCAGAAAAATCAGAATTATTAGCAAAAGAACTAGCTATTTTTAAGACGGCTCGTGTTTTGAAAGATAAGTTGGGAGATGATGTCATCCGTCAGACCATCATTTCACATGCAACCAGCCTTTCTGATATGCTAGAATTAGCTATTCTGTTAAAAGAAGTAGGACTGGTGGATACGGAAAGGGCGCGTGTTCAGATTGTTCCCCTTTTTGAAACAATTGAAGACTTGGATCATTCAGAGGAAACAATGAGAAAATATCTTTCTCTTAGCCTTGCCAAAAAATGGATTGACTCACGAAATAACTACCAAGAAATCATGCTTGGCTACTCTGACAGTAATAAAGATGGCGGTTACTTGTCATCATGTTGGACCCTCTACAAGGCTCAACAACAATTGACTGCTATTGGAGATGAATTTGGCGTTAAGGTTACCTTCTTCCATGGTCGTGGTGGTACTGTCGGTCGTGGTGGTGGGCCAACCTATGAAGCCATTACATCTCAACCGCTCAAGTCTATCAAGGATCGTATCCGCTTGACGGAGCAGGGTGAAGTAATTGGGAATAAATACGGTAACAAAGACGCCGCTTACTATAACCTTGAAATGCTAGTATCGGCAGCTATTAACCGTATGATTACTCAGAAGAAGAGCGATACCAATACCCCAAATCGTTATGAAGCCATTATGGATCAAGTAGTGGACCGTAGTTACGACGTCTACCGTGATTTGGTCTTTGGTAATGAGCATTTCTATGATTATTTCTTCGAGTCAAGTCCAATCAAGGCTATTTCAAGTTTTAATATTGGTTCTCGTCCAGCCGCTCGTAAGACTATTACTGAAATCGGTGGATTGCGTGCCATCCCTTGGGTATTCTCATGGTCACAGAGTCGTGTTATGTTCCCTGGATGGTACGGGGTTGGTTCAAGCTTCAAGGAATTTATCAATAAAAATCCAGAGAATATTGCTATCTTACGAGATATGTACCAAAATTGGCCTTTCTTCCAATCGCTTCTTTCAAATGTTGATATGGTTTTGTCAAAATCAAATATGAATATTGCTTTTGAATATGCTAAACTTTGTGAAGACGAGCAAGTTAAGGCCATCTATGAGACTATTTTAAATGAATGGCAAGTTACTAAGAACGTTATCTTGGCTATTGAAGGACATGACGAACTCTTAGCTGACAATCCATATCTAAAAGCTAGTCTGGATTACCGTATGCCTTACTTTAATATTCTCAACTATATTCAGTTGGAGTTGATTAAACGCCAACGTCGTGGAGAATTGTCCAGTGATCAAGAACGATTGATTCATATCACCATCAACGGAATTGCGACAGGATTGCGTAATTCAGGTTGATAATTTTCAAGAGTGAATGCTAAAAGTGAATATCAAAAAAATTCTAATAGACTATTGACAAGTAGTTTAAAAATGATATAATTTAACCATTCAGAAAAGTAATCATACAAACTTTTTAGAGAGTCTGTGGTAGCTGAAAACAGATAAGTGGCGATGATGAAAATTGGGCTGAATGCTATTTAGAATTTGAAATTATAAAAATTCGGTAAGCACACCTTACAGTGCATCTCGTTATTGCGAGACTGAGCGATAGGGAAATTCCCTATAATTGAGGTGGTACCGCGCATCGACGTCCTCACACAAGTTTTTTGTGTGAGGATTTTTTTGATGGAGGTTAGTATGGAAAGAAAACGATGGCGTCGCTTGTTTAGATAAGTGAAATATGTTAAAGGAAATAAAAAGGAGAAACAGAATGAAAAATAAACGTTTAATTGGAATTATTGCTGCATTAGCAGTCTTAGTAGCAGGAAGCTTGATTTATTCTTCAATGAATAAATCAGAAGCTCAGAATAATAAGGATGAGAAGAAAATAACTAAGATTGGTGTGCTTCAATTTGTGAGCCATCCATCCCTTGATTTGATTTATAAAGGGATCCAAGATGGACTTGCAGAAGAAGGATATAAAGATGATCAAGTTAAAATTGATTTTATGAACTCAGAAGGTGACCAAAGTAAGGTTGCGACAATGAGTAAACAATTGGTTGCAAATGGGAATGACCTTGTGGTTGGTATCGCAACACCAGCAGCCCAAGGGTTGGCTAGTGCAACAAAAGACCTACCAGTTATCATGGCCGCTATTACAGACCCAATTGGTGCTAACTTGGTTAAAGATTTGAAAAAACCAGGTGGCAACGTTACAGGGGTATCTGACCACAATCCAGCTCAACAACAAATTGAACTCATCAAGGCTCTGACACCGAATGTGAAAACAATCGGAGCTCTTTACTCAAGTAGCGAAGACAATTCAAAAACACAGGTCGAAGAATTTAAGGCTTATGCTGAAAAAGCAGGTCTGACAGTGGAAACATTTGCAGTTCCTTCAACAAATGAAATTGCCTCAACTGTCACTGTTATGACTAGCAAGGTAGATGCTATTTGGGTTCCAATTGATAACACCATTGCATCAGGATTTCCAACGGTTGTCTCTAGCAATCAAAGTTCTAAGAAACCAATTTATCCCAGTGCGACAGCTATGGTAGAAGTAGGTGGTTTGGCATCAGTTGTAATTGACCAACATGACCTTGGTGTGGCAACAGGTAAAATGATTGTGCAAGTCTTGAAAGGTGCAAAACCAGCCGATACCCCAGTCAATGTCTTTTCAACTGGTAAGTCAGTCATCAATAAAAAAATAGCACAAGAACTAGGTATTACTATTCCTGAGTCTGTTCTCAAAGAAGCAGGACAAGTCATCGAATAAATAAGGTAGGGAGGAGGAGACTCTTCCCATTTTTTAAAAAGATGAATATAGAAAGGATTAAATAAAATATGATTGTTTCCATTATTTCTCAAGGATTTGTCTGGGCTATTCTAGGTCTGGGAATCTTTATGACATTTAGGATTTTAAACTTTCCAGATATGACGACAGAAGGTTCCTTCCCTCTTGGGGGAGCTGTTGCTGTCACTTTGATAACCAAAGGCGTGAACCCATTTTTAGCGACACTTGTTGCTGTAGGAGCAGGTTGTTTGGCTGGAATGGCAGCAGGCCTTCTTTATACAAAAGGGAAGATCCCAACCTTGCTCTCAGGGATTTTGGTGATGACTTCTTGTCACTCAATCATGCTCTTGATTATGGGACGTGCAAATTTAGGCCTGCTTGGAACCAAGCAAATTCAGGATGTTTTGCCTTTTGATTCGGATTTGAATCAACTCTTGACAGGTCTCATCTTTGTGAGCATTGTTATTGCTCTCATGCTCTTTTTCTTGGACACTAAACTCGGACAAGCCTATATTGCTACAGGGGATAATCCTGATATGGCTAGAAGTTTCGGGATTCATACTGGACGCATGGAGCTCATGGGCTTGGTCTTATCAAATGGTGTGATTGCCCTTGCAGGTGCCCTCATTGCTCAGCAAGAAGGCTATGCCGATGTGTCTCGAGGGATCGGGGTTATCGTTGTGGGACTTGCAAGTTTGATTATTGGAGAAGTTATTTTCAAGAGTTTGAGCTTGGCAGAGCGTTTGGTTACTATCGTTGTAGGTTCTATCGCTTATCAATTTTTAGTGTGGGCAGTTATCGCACTTGGCTTTAATACAAGTTACCTTCGTTTATACAGTGCCTTGATTTTAGCAGTCTGCCTCATGATTCCAACATTTAAGCAAACAATCTTGAAAGGAGCCAAGTTAAGCAAATGACAGCAATTGTAGAATTAAAAAATGCAACCAAAATCGTTAAAAATGGCTTTGATGAAGAAAAGATTATTTTAAATGATGTTTCCTTAGAAATTTTTGAACGGGACTTTATCACGATTTTGGGCGGAAATGGTGCTGGAAAATCAACCCTCTTTAACACTATAGCAGGGACCTTATCACTAACTAGTGGAACTATCCGTATTTTAGGTGAAGAACTCACTAAGTTTTCACCCGAGAAGCGTGCCAAGTACCTGTCTCGTGTCTTCCAAGATCCAAAGATGGGGACAGCTCCCCGTATGACGGTCGCTGAAAATCTTTTAATCGCCAAGTTTCGTGGTGAAAAGCGTGGATTGTTACCACGACGCTTGACTAGCTATAAGGATGAATTTCAGGCAACCATTGAAAAAGTAGGAAATGGTCTTGAGAAACACTTGAATACACCGATTGAGTTCTTATCAGGTGGACAAAGACAGGCTTTGAGTCTCTTGATGGCAACCTTGAAGCGACCTGAATTACTCCTGTTAGATGAGCATACTGCTGCCCTGGATCCAAAGACTAGTGTTGCTTTGATGGAATTGACAGATGAATTTGTTAAGAAAGATCAGCTAACAGCCCTTATGATTACTCATCATATGGAAGATGCTCTCAAATACGGCAATCGCTTGATTGTCATGAAAGAAGGACGGATTATCCAAGATTTAAACCAAGAAGAAAAAGCAAAAATGAAAATCTCTGATTATTATCAACTCTTTGAATAAAGTAGGGAAAATGAGTGAAATGGTTTACTTTTTTTCTGAAATAAAGTATACTATATAAAGTAAACTATGATAACATGGAGGTATTGTGTATGGTTGACAAACAAGTCATTGAAGAAATCAAAAACAATGCCAACATTGTGGAAGTCATAGGAGATGTGATTTCTTTACAAAAGGCAGGACGGAACTATCTAGGGCTCTGTCCTTTTCATGGTGAAAAAACACCTTCTTTCAACGTTGTAGAGGACAAGCAGTTTTACCACTGTTTTGGTTGTGGTCGCTCAGGTGATGTCTTTAAATTCATCGAGGAGTACCAAGGGGTTACCTTTATGGAGGCTGTCCAAATCTTAGGTCAGCGTGTCGGGATTGAGGTTGAAAAACCGCTTTATAGTGAACAGAAGCCAGCCTCGCCTCACCAAGCTCTTTATGATATGCACGAAGATGCGGCTAAATTTTACCATGCTATTCTCATGACAACGACTATGGGCGAAGAGGCCAGAAATTACCTTTATCAGCGGGGTTTGACAGATGAAGTGCTTAAACATTTTTGGATTGGTTTAGCACCTCCAGAACGAAACTATCTCTATCAACGTTTGTCTGATCAGTATCGTGAAGAAGATTTACTGGATTCAGGCCTGTTTTATCTCTCGGATGCCAATCAATTTGTAGACACCTTTCACAATCGCATTATGTTTCCCTTGACAAATGACCAAGGAAAGGTCATTGCCTTCTCAGGTCGTATCTGGCAAAAAACAGATTCACAAACTTCTAAGTATAAAAACAGCCGATCGACTGCAATTTTTAACAAAAGTTACGAATTATATCATATGGATAGGGCAAAAAAATCTTCTGGAAAAACTAGTGAGATTTACCTGATGGAAGGATTCATGGATGTTATTGCAGCCTATCAGGCTGGAATCGAAAATGCTGTGGCGTCGATGGGAACGGCCTTGAGTCGAGAGCATGTTGAGCATCTGAAAAGGTTAACCAAGAAATTGGTTCTTGTTTACGATGGAGATAAGGCTGGGCAAGCCGCGATATTGAAAGCATTGGATGAAATTGGTGATATGCCTGTGCAAATCGTTAGCATGCCTGATAACTTGGATCCTGATGAGTATCTACAAAAAAATGGTCCAGAAGACTTGGCCTATCTATTAACGAAAACTCGTATTAGTCCGATTGAGTTCTACATTCATCAGTACAAACCTGAAAACAGTGAAAATCTGCAGGCTCAGATTGAGTTTATTGAAAAAATAGCTCCCTTGATTGTTCAAGAAAAGTCCATCGCTGCTCAAAACAGCTATATTCATATTTTAGCTGACAGTCTGGCGTCCTTTGATTATGCCCAGATTGAGCAGATTGTTAATGAGAGTCGTCAGGTGCAAAGGCAGAATCGTATGGAAGGAATTTCCAGACCGACGCCAATCACCATGCCTATCACCAAGCAGTTATCGGCTATTATGAGGGCAGAAGCCCATCTACTCTATCGGATGATGGAATCCCCTCTTGTTTTGAACGATTACCGTTTGCGAGAAGACTTTGCATTTGCTACACCTGAATTTCAGGTCTTATATGACTTGCTTGGCCAGTATGGAAATCTTCCTCCAGAAGTTTTAGCAGAGCAGACAGAGGAAGTTGAAAGAGCTTGGTACCAAGTTTTAGCTCAGGATTTGCCTGCTGAGATATCGCCGCAGGAACTTAGTGAAGTAGAGATGACTCGAAACAAGGCTCTCTTGAATCAGGACAATATGAGAATCAAAAAGAAGGTGCAGGAAGCTAGCCATGTAGGAGATACAGATACAGCCCTAGAAGAATTGGAACGTTTAATTTCCCAAAAGAGAAGAATGGAGTAATAATGGCAACAAAACAAAAAGAAGTAACAACATTTGACGTACAGGTAGCAGAATTTATCCGTAATCATAAGCAAAAAGGGACAGCAACAGATGATGAAATCAATGCAAGTTTGGTTATTCCTTTTACCTTGGACGCTGATGGGATTGAAGATCTCTTGCAACGGATTCAGGATGCAGGAATTTCTATCACAGATAACGAAGGAAATCCAAGTGCGCGTGTTCTTAGCAATGAAGAAGAACCAGAACTCAGCGATGAGGACTTGATTGGGTCAACTTCTGCTAAGGTCAATGACCCTGTCCGTATGTACTTGAAAGAAATAGGGGTCGTTCCTCTCTTGACCAATGAAGAGGAGAAAGAGTTGGCACTGGCTGTTGAAGCTGGTGATATCGAAGCCAAACAACGTCTTGCGGAAGCCAATCTTCGTTTGGTTGTTTCCATTGCCAAACGCTATGTCGGTCGTGGTATGCAGTTCCTTGACTTGATTCAAGAAGGAAATATGGGCTTGATGAAGGCGGTTGACAAGTTTGACTATTCTAAAGGGTTCAAGTTTTCAACTTATGCAACTTGGTGGATTCGTCAGGCTATCACTCGTGCTATTGCGGACCAAGCTCGTACCATCCGTATCCCAGTTCACATGGTTGAAACTATCAATAAATTGGTTCGTGAACAGCGGAATCTCCTTCAAGAATTGGGGCAAGATCCGACACCAGAACAGATTGCTGAACGAATGGATATGACACCTGATAAGGTTCGTGAAATCTTGAAGATTGCCCAAGAACCAGTATCTCTTGAAACTCCTATCGGTGAAGAGGACGATAGCCACCTTGGAGACTTTATCGAAGATGAAGTGATTGAAAATCCAGTGGATTATACGACTCGTATCGTCTTGCGTGAGCAATTGGATGAAATCTTAGATACTCTTACAGACCGTGAAGAAAATGTTCTGCGTCTACGTTTTGGACTAGATGATGGAAAAATGCGCACACTTGAAGATGTGGGGAAAGTCTTTAACGTAACTCGTGAGCGTATCCGTCAGATTGAAGCAAAGGCTTTGAGAAAACTACGCCAACCAAGTCGTAGCAAACCGCTTCGTGATTTTATTGAAGACTAAGAGTGAGGAAAATATGGCTTATACAGAAGAGCAAATTGAAAACATCAAAACACGGATTTTAACAGCCTTGGAAGAAGTCATCGACCCTGAGTTGGGAATCGATATTGTTAATCTTGGTTTGATCTATGAGATTCGTTTTGACGGTGACACAGGGAAAACAGAGATTGACATGACTTTGACAACTATGGGTTGTCCCTTAGCAGACCTTTTGACAGACCAGATTTATGATGCTATGATAGAGGTTCCAGAAGTAACGGATACTGAGGTTAAATTAGTCTGGTATCCAGCCTGGACAGTTGAAAAAATGAGTCGCTATGCCCGCATTGCCCTAGGCATTAAGTAAACATATAAAAGCATGTGAGAGACTGTTGGAAAAGCGAGGAAATTTCCCCTCTTTTCCTCTAGTCTCTCCTTTCTTTTGCTGATTTTATTCAAAGAAAATGATATAATAGTAGTTATGGAGAAAAAGAAATTACGCATCAATATGTTGAGTTCAAGTGAGAAAGTAGCAGGACAGGGAGTTTCAGGTGCTTACCGTGAATTAGTTCGTCTTCTTCACCGCGCTGCCAAGGACCAATTGATTGTTACAGAAAATCTTCCAATCGAGGCAGATGTGACTCACTTTCATACGATTGATTTTCCCTATTATTTATCAACCTTCCAAAAGAAACGCTCAGGGAGAAAGATTGGCTATGTGCATTTCTTGCCAGCTACACTTGAGGGAAGTTTGAAAATTCCATTTTTCTTAAAGGGAATTGTGAAACGCTATGTATTTTCTTTTTACAACCGGATGGAGCACTTGGTTGTGGTCAATCCTATGTTTATTGAGGATTTGGTAGCAGCTGGTATTCCACGTGAAAAAGTGACCTATATTCCTAACTTTGTCAACAAGGAAAAATGGCATCCTCTACCACAAGAAGAGGTAGTCAGACTGCGCACAGATCTTGGTCTTAGTGACAATCAGTTTATCGTAGTAGGTGCTGGGCAAGTTCAGAAACGTAAAGGGATTGATGACTTTATCCGTCTGGCTGAGGAATTGCCTCAGATTACCTTTATCTGGGCTGGTGGCTTCTCTTTTGGTGGTATGACAGATGGTTATGAACACTATAAGAAAATTATGGAAAATCCCCCTAAAAATTTGATTTTTCCAGGCATTGTATCGCCAGAGCGGATGCGCGAATTGTATGCTCTAGCGGATCTTTTCTTGTTGCCTAGTTACAATGAGCTCTTTCCTATGACTATTTTAGAAGCTGCGAGTTGTGAGGCTCCTATTATGTTGCGTGATTTAGATCTCTATAAGGTGATTTTGGAGGGAAATTATCGGGCGACAGCGGGTAGAGAAGAGATGAAAGAGGCTATTTTGGAATATCAAGCAAATCCTGCTGCCTTAAAAGATCTCAAAGAAAAGGCTAAGAATATTTCCAGAGAGTATTCTGAAGAGCATCTGTTACAAATCTGGTTGGACTTTTATGAGAAACAAGCCGCTTTAGGGAGAAAGTAAAAAGTGAGGTAATCTATGCGAATTGGTTTATTTACAGATACCTATTTTCCTCAGGTTTCTGGTGTTGCGACCAGTATTCGAACCTTGAAAACAGAACTTGAAAAGCAGGGACATGCTGTTTTTATCTTTACGACGACAGATAAGGATGTCAATCGCTACGAAGATTGGCAAATTATCCGTATTCCAAGTGTTCCTTTCTTCGCTTTCAAGGATCGTCGCTTTGCCTACCGAGGTTTTAGCAAGGCGCTTGAAATTGCCAAACAATATCAGCTGGATATTATCCACACTCAGACAGAATTTTCTCTTGGCCTGTTGGGAATTTGGATTGCGCGTGAACTGAAAATTCCCGTTATTCATACCTATCACACCCAATACGAAGACTATGTTCATTATATTGCCAAGGGGTTGCTGATTCGTCCTAGTATGGTCAAGTATCTGGTCAGAGGTTTCCTGCATGATGTGGATGGGGTTATTTGCCCGAGTGAGATTGTCCATGATTTGCTATCGGACTATAAGGTCAAGGTTGAAAAACGCGTCATTCCGACTGGGATTGAATTAGCTAAGTTTGAGCGTCCAGAAATCAAGCAAGAAAATTTGAAAGAACTGCGTCATAAATTAGGGATTCAAGATGATGAAAAGATGTTGCTTAGTCTTTCTAGAATTTCCTATGAAAAAAATATTCAAGCAGTATTAGCAGCCTTTGCAGAAGTTTTGAAAGAAGAAGACAAGGTTAAATTGGTAGTTGCTGGGGATGGACCTTATCTAGATGACCTCAAAGAGCAAGCTCAGAAACTAGAAATTCAAGACTCTGTTGTCTTTACAGGGATGATTGCTCCTAGTGAGACGGCTCTTTACTATAAGGCAGCGGATTTCTTCATCTCGGCATCGACAAGTGAAACCCAAGGCTTGACCTACTTGGAAAGCTTAGCCAGTGGAACGCCTGTCATTGCACATGGAAATCCTTATCTGGATAATCTCATCAATGACAAGATGTTTGGAACCTTGTACTATGGCGAACATGATTTGGCTGGGGCCATTTTAGAAGCCCTGATTGCAACACCAGATATGAATGAGCATACCTTATCAGAGAAATTGTATGAGATTTCAGCTGAGAACTTTGGGAAACGAGTGCATGAGTTTTATCTGGATGCTATTATTTCAAATAACTTCCAGAAAGATTTGGCTAAAGATGATACGGTCAGTCAGCGTATCTTTAAGACAGTTTTGTATCTTCCGCAACAGGTGGTTGCTGTACCTGTAAAAGGTTCTAGACGCATGTTGAAGGCTTCAAAAACACAGTTGATCAGTATGAGAGACTATTGGAAAGACCATGAAGAATAGAAAGAGGAACAGCTATGAAAAAAACAATTAATGAGAAGCGGTCGTGATAAAAAGATTGCGGGTGTTTGTGCTGGGGTGGCCCATTATCTGGATATGGATCCGACTATCGTTCGAGTCATTTGGGGTGTTCTTACTTGCTGTTACGGAGCTGGAATTGTAGCTTACATTATTTTATGGATTATCGCACCAGTAGCAACTGACTATTGAAAACTAGCTCAATTCATGCTAAGATAATAGAAAATAGAATGTAACGAAGGAGAGAAAAATGGCATTTGGAGATAATGGAAATCGTAAAAAAACTATGTTTGAGAAAATAACCTTGTTTATCGTGATTATCATGCTAGTAGCAAGTTTATTGGGAATTTTTGCAACTGCAATTGGTGCCCTCAGTAATCTATAAAATAGATTCAAGAAAATTTAGTGACTGGGATTTCCCAGCCCTTTTTTAAAGTGAGAAGAAATAATGAGTATGTTTTTAGATACAGCTAAGATTAAGGTCAAGGCTGGTAATGGTGGCGATGGTATGGTTGCCTTTCGTCGTGAAAAATATGTCCCTAATGGAGGCCCTTGGGGTGGTGATGGTGGTCGTGGAGGCAATGTGGTCTTCGTTGTAGACGAAGGACTACGTACCTTGATGGATTTCCGCTACAATCGTCATTTCAAGGCTGATTCTGGTGAAAAAGGGATGACCAAAGGGATGCATGGTCGTGGTGCTGAGGACCTTAGAGTTCGAGTACCACAAGGTACGACTGTTCGTGATGCGGAGACTGGCAAGGTTTTAACAGATTTGATTGAACATGGGCAAGAATTTATCGTTGCCCACGGTGGTCGTGGTGGACGTGGAAATATTCGTTTCGCGACACCAAAAAATCCTGCACCGGAAATCTCTGAAAATGGAGAACCAGGTCAGGAACGTGAGTTACAATTGGAACTAAAAATCTTGGCAGATGTCGGTTTAGTAGGATTCCCATCTGTAGGGAAGTCAACACTTTTAAGTGTTATTACCTCAGCTAAGCCTAAAATTGGTGCCTACCACTTTACCACTATTGTACCAAATTTAGGTATGGTTCGCACCCAATCAGGTGAATCCTTTGCAGTAGCCGACTTGCCAGGTTTGATTGAAGGGGCTAGTCAAGGTGTTGGTTTGGGAACTCAGTTCCTCCGTCACATCGAGCGTACACGTGTTATCCTTCACATCATTGATATGTCAGCTAGCGAAGGCCGTGATCCATATGAGGATTACCTAGCTATCAATAAAGAGCTGGAGTCTTACAATCTTCGCCTCATGGAGCGTCCACAGATTATTGTAGCTAATAAGATGGACATGCCTGAGAGTCAGGAAAATCTTGAAGAATTTAAGAAAAAATTGGCTGAAAATTATGATGAATTTGAAGAGTTACCAGCTATCTTCCCAATTTCTGGATTGACCAAGCAAGGTCTGGCAACACTTTTAGATGCTACAGCTGAATTGTTAGACAAGACACCAGAATTTTTGCTCTACGACGAGTCCGATATGGAAGAAGAAGCTTACTATGGATTTGACGAAGAAGAAAAAGCCTTTGAAATTAGTCGTGATGACGATGCGACATGGGTACTTTCTGGTGAAAAACTCATGAAACTCTTTAATATGACCAACTTTGATCGTGATGAATCTGTCATGAAATTTGCCCGTCAGCTTCGTGGTATGGGGGTTGATGAAGCCCTTCGTGCGCGTGGAGCTAAAGATGGGGATTTGGTCCGCATTGGTAAATTTGAGTTTGAATTTGTAGACTAGGAGACTGGTATGGGAGATAAACCGATATCTTTCCGAGATGCGGATGGTAATTTTGTTTCCGCCGCAGACGTTTGGAATGAAAAGAAATTGGAAGAACTATTTAATCGTCTCAATCCAAATCGTGCCTTGAGATTGGCACGAACTAAAAAGGAAAATCCATCTCAGTAAAGAAGCTAAAAAATCCCGTGCCTCATCAGACACGGGATTTTGTGGTACGACGGGCATGTATAGCAAACTGAATCTGGAATAGCACAGCATATCTTCTAAAATATAGTAAAATGAAATGAGAACAGGACAAATCGATCAGGACAGTAAAATCGATTTCTAACAATGTTTTAGAAGCAGAGGTGTACTATTCTAGTTTCAATCAACTATATTGTTATAAATTGATTTGAATTTCAAAATTAAATTGTTTGATTCTTATTTCAATTTGTTATAGTATATCTGATGTCAAAGTTCTCGGCGAGTCAAATAGCGATTCCCAAGCCTGACTATCGTGAGGTAGCGGATTAAAATGGTCTGGGGATAGACCGTTTTAAGTCTGACGCTGGAAATAAGAATTGTCAGAAGAAGGGATAGCGAAATCGTGGCTCTACGAACAGGAACGTGATAATAAGGCGTATATAGCGGATAAGAGGGCCTCAAACTCTAAAGTCCAAAAAGGTAGTCGTAACCTATATGCGTAAATCACGAGAGTAATTGAATTCGTACTAAGATTTTCTATTTTCACTGTAACCTTTTAACGTCCTTATATCTTGTATACACGAGGAAAGATGTACGACTTATCCCGTGAGGTCTATCACTATAAAGAGAAAACGACAGATAGAAGTGATCCTGAGTCACGGTTATCTTTAAAATAGATTGTCTGATAGGACAGTATGTATAAAACGCTTCTGTGAACTGAGAGAAGGGGAGAAGTTCTTGCTAAAATTTAGTTGAACAGCCGTATTCCGATACTTAGATAAGAGATCTAGTCTTAGCTCCTACTCAGTTTTAGGGGATAAAAAAGGGGCAATAGCGATTCGAGAAAGATTATACTCTTCGAAAATCTCTTCAAATCACGTCAATATCGCCTTGCCGTATGTGTAGGATACTGACTACGTCAGTTCCATCTACAACCTCAAAACAGTGTTTTGAGCAACCTGCGGCTAGTTTCCTAGTTTGATCTTTGATTTTCATTGAGTATTAGTAATTCAGTTACTAACTCGTCAACTCTGATTTATCCAATAAAATTGAAAAGGATGGAAAAAAGGATAAATTTATGATATACTTTATTTTGAAGACCTTATTAGAAATCTTGAAAGAGTATTGAAAACTTAGAATGAGAAAAATTGTTATCAATGGTGGATTACCACTGCAAGGTGAAATCACTATTAGTGGTGCTAAAAATAGTGTCGTTGCCTTAATTCCAGCTATTATCTTGGCTGATGATGTGGTGACTTTGGATTGCGTTCCAGATATTTCGGATGTAGCCAGTCTTGTCGAAATCATGGAATTGATGGGAGCTACTGTTAAGCGTTATGACGATGTATTGGAGATTGACCCAAGAGGTGTTCAAAATATTCCAATGCCTTATGGTAAAATTAACAGTCTTCGTGCATCTTACTATTTTTATGGGAGCCTCTTAGGCCGTTTTGGTGAAGCGACAGTTGGTCTACCGGGAGGATGTGATCTTGGTCCTCGTCCGATTGACTTACACCTTAAGGCGTTTGAAGCTATGGGTGCCACTGCTAGCTACGAGGGAGATAACATGAAGTTATCTGCTAAAGATACAGGACTTCATGGTGCAAGTATTTACATGGATACGGTTAGTGTGGGAGCAACGATTAATACGATGATTGCTGCGGTTAAAGCAAATGGTCGTACTATTATTGAAAATGCAGCCCGTGAACCTGAGATTATTGATGTAGCTACTCTCTTGAATAATATGGGTGCCCATATCCGTGGGGCAGGAACTAATATCATCATTATTGATGGTGTTGAAAGATTACATGGGACACGTCATCAGGTGATTCCAGACCGCATTGAAGCTGGAACATATATATCTTTAGCTGCTGCAGTTGGTAAAGGAATTCGTATAAATAATGTTCTTTACGAACACCTGGAAGGGTTTATTGCTAAGTTGGAAGAAATGGGAGTGAGAATGACTGTATCTGAAGACAGCATTTTTGTCGAGGAACAGTCTAATTTGAAAGCAATCAATATTAAGACAGCTCCTTACCCAGGCTTTGCAACTGATTTGCAACAACCGCTTACCCCTCTTTTACTAAGAGCGAATGGTCGTGGTACAATTGTCGATACGATTTACGAAAAACGTGTAAATCATGTTTTTGAACTAGCAAAGATGGATGCGGATATTTCGACAACAAATGGTCATATTTTGTACACGGGTGGACGTGATTTACGTGGGGCCAGTGTTAAAGCGACCGACTTAAGAGCTGGGGCTGCACTAGTCATTGCTGGGCTTATGGCTGAAGGTAAAACTGAAATTACCAATATCGAGTTTATCTTACGTGGTTATTCTGATATTATCGAAAAATTACGTAATTTAGGAGCGGATATTAGACTTGTTGAGGATTAAACCGTAGAGGTGTTTATGAATATTTGGACCAAATTAGCAATGTTTTCTTTTTTTGAAACGGATCGCTTGTATTTGCGTCCTTTCTTTTTTAGTGATAGTCAGGACTTCCGCGAGATAGCTTCAAATCCAGAAAATCTTCAATTTATTTTCCCAACGCAGGCAAGTCTGGAAGAAAGTCAATATGCACTGGCCAATTACTTTATGAAGTCCCCTTTGGGAGTGTGGGCAATTTGTGACCAGAAAAATCAACAAATGATTGGTTCTATTAAATTTGAGAAGTTAGATGAAATCAAAAAAGAAGCTGAGCTTGGCTATTTTTTGAGAAAAGATGCTTGGTCGCAAGGATTTATGACAGAGGTTGTTAGAAAAATTTGTCAGCTTTCTTTTGAGGAATTTGGCTTAAAACAATTATTTATCATTACCCACCTTGAAAATAAAGCTAGCCAAAGAGTTGCTCTTAAGTCTGGATTTAGTTTGTTCCGTCAGTTTAAGGGAAGTGATCGTTACACAAGAAAAATGCGGGATTATCTTGAATTTCGGTATGTAAAAGGAGAGTTCAATGAGTAAGCATCAGGAAATTCTAAGCTATTTGGAGGAATTACCAGTAGGTAAAAGGGTCAGTGTTCGTAGCATTTCGAATCATCTAGGAGTTAGTGATGGAACAGCCTATCGGGCTATTAAAGAAGCTGAAAACCGTGGAATTGTGGAGACCCGTCCTAGAAGTGGAACAATTCGTGTTAAATCCCAGAAAGTTGCTATAGAGAGATTAACGTTTGCTGAAATTGCAGAAGTGACTTCTTCTGAGGTTCTGGCTGGGCAAGAAGGTTTAGAGAGAGAATTTAGTAAGTTTTCAATTGGTGCCATGACTGAACAAAATATCTTGTCTTACCTTCATGATGGGGGGCTCTTGATTGTCGGAGACCGAACCCGTATTCAGTTGCTAGCCTTGGAAAATGAAAATGCAGTTCTGGTTACAGGGGGATTTCAGGTTCATGATGATGTGCTTAAACTGGCCAATCAAAAAGGGATTCCTGTTCTAAGAAGTAAGCATGATACCTTTACCGTCGCGACCATGATCAATAAAGCCTTGTCAAATGTCCAAATCAAGACTGATATTCTGACAGTTGAGAAACTTTATCGCCCTAGTCATGAGTATGGTTTTCTGAGAGAGACAGATACAGTTAAAGATTATTTGGACTTGGTTCGTAAGAATCGTAGCAGCCGTTTCCCTGTTATCAATCAACATCAGGTCGTTGTTGGTGTTGTAACCATGAGAGACGCTGGTGATAAATCACCAAGCACGACAATTGATAAGGTTATGTCTCGTAGTCTATTTTTGGTTGGATTATCGACAAATATTGCCAATGTGAGTCAACGGATGATCGCAGAAGACTTTGAAATGGTACCAGTTGTTCGAAGCAATCAAACTTTGCTTGGCGTTGTGACGCGACGAGATGTCATGGAGAAGATGAGCCGTTCCCAAGTTTCGGCTCTACCAACTTTTTCTGAGCAGATTGGACAAAAGCTCTCTTATCACCATGATGAAGTAGTCATTACAGTGGAACCCTTTATGCTAGAAAAAAATGGAGTTTTGGCTAATGGTGTATTGGCAGAAATTCTGACCCACATGACCCAAGATTTAGTTGTTAATAGTGGTCGCAATCTCATTATCGAGCAGATGCTGATCTACTTTTTGCAGGCTGTTCAGATAGATGATATATTGCGCATTCAGGCACGGATTATTCATCATACGAGACGGTCAGCTATAATTGATTACGATATTTATCATGGTCACCAGATTGTTTCAAAAGCAAATGTGACTGTTAAAATTAATTAGAAACTAGGAGAAAAGATGATAACATTAAAATCAGCTCGTGAAATCGAAGCTATGGACAAGGCTGGTGATTTTCTAGCAAGTATTCATATAGGCTTACGTGATTTGATTAAGCCAGGCGTAGATATGTGGGAAGTTGAAGAATATGTCCGCCGTCGTTGTAAAGAAGAAAATTTCCTTCCACTTCAGATTGGGGTTGACGGTGCCATGATGGACTATCCTTATGCTACCTGTTGCTCTCTTAACGATGAAGTGGCTCACGCTTTCCCTCGTCATTATATCTTGAAAGATGGTGATTTGCTCAAAGTTGATATGGTTTTGGGAGGTCCCATTGCTAAATCTGACCTGAATGTCTCAAAATTAAACTTCAACAATGTTGAACAAATGAAAAAATACACTCAGAGCTATTCTGGTGGTTTAGCAGACTCATGTTGGGCTTATGCTGTTGGTACACCGTCCGAAGAAGTCAAAAACTTGATGGATGTAACCAAAGAAGCTATGTACAAGGGTATTGAGCAAGCTGTTGTTGGAAATCGTATCGGTGATATCGGTGCGGCTATTCAAGAATACGCTGAAAGTCGTGGTTACGGTGTAGTGCGTGATTTGGTTGGTCATGGTGTTGGCCCAACTATGCACGAAGAACCAATGGTTCCTAATTATGGTATTGCAGGTCGTGGACTCCGTCTTCGTGAAGGAATGGTCTTAACCATTGAACCAATGATCAATACAGGCGATTGGGAAATTGATACAGATATGAAAACTGGTTGGGCGCATAAGACCATTGACGGTGGATTGTCATGTCAGTATGAACACCAATTTGTCATTACGAAAGATGGACCTGTTATCTTGACTAGCCAAGGTGAAGAAGGAACTTATTAATAAAAAGTGAAAAGACTACTGGAAGTTTATTTTGATAAAAAATCCAGTAGATCTTTTCATAATAAAACGCATTGTATCAAGTGTTAGGGGCTGATATCATGCGTTTTTCTGCTTTTAAGATTTTTTCCAACTCTGTTTGTAAGCGCATCATAACAAAGGGTCTAGGATTCAGGGCTCTCCTCCTATATACTATTAGTAAAGTAAAACTAAGGGAGGATATTTTAGTGTCGCAGTCTATTGTTCCTGTAGAGATTCCACAATATTGTCGTTTTGATTCTAAAAAGAGAAATGGAATTCTGTTTAATGTTCGTATTGCCAATCTTAAATTTACTTTTTTATATTAGACTTCCTGCGAAACAAAATTATGAAGCAAGTAAACAACTAACCGATGCACGATTTAAGCGTCTTGTTGGTGTTCAACGCACGACTTTTGAAGAGATGTTAGCTGTATTAAAAACAGCTTATCAACTTAAACACGCAAAAGGTGGACGAAAACCTAAATTAAGCCTAGAAGACCTTCTTATGCCCACTCTTCAATAGTGCGAGAATATCGAACTTATGAAGAAATTGCGGCTGATTTTGGTATTCACGAAAGCAACTTTATCCGTCGGAGCCAATGGGTTGAAGTAACTCTTGTTCAAAGTGGTTTTACG